>JAABUN010003810.1_pt1 | contig 22216 bp, 20 predicted proteins | sample 5559311 | NCBI WGS metagenome assembly JAABUN01 (sample SAMN10711877, study PRJNA513370) | rock metagenome | isolation source: Antarctica rocks | place: Antarctica: Victoria Land, Siegfried Peak sud
CGAGTTGCGAAAAGCTGGCTCGACAACCGTCGTGAACGTGCTGTGAAGATCAACTGGCAGTTCACTACCCCTGATGCCCGCCTCAAGCTTAAGCGGCTCTATCCTGAAGTAAGCAGTTGATGGGGTAGTAGAACCAAGTACCGCTATGAAGTTAAACCACTACTCACGCATATCGGACGCATTAAGCTCCAAGATTTGCGGACATTGCACGTGCGCGACGCCTACACCGCGATGCAGGGTTTGTCGGTGCGGGCACAGCGAAAAGCTGCCTTGCACCTTCGCGCGGCGCTTAGAGAGGCGGTTCATGACGGCGTGCTTAGCAAGAACTTCGCTGAAGGCGTCAGAGTATCCGCACCGCGCGTTGAGAAGGTCGCTCAGGTATGGACGCCCCTTGAAGTCACGGTGTTCTTGAAAGCAGCAGAAGACGATCCGCTTTACACGCTGTTCTACATTATGCTCACCTTGGGATTAAGGCGGGGCGAAGCGTTGGGGCTGACGTGGAAGAACGTCAACCTTATCGACGGCAGCGTGAGCATCAAACAGTCGCTAGTAGCTGACGTAAAGAACGGTGCTGTGCGGCTCAAAGAGGTTAAAACCCCTTCATCACGACGGACCCTGAACCTGTCTCATGATGTGCTGACGCTCTTCAAAGTGCATAAAGCCCGCCAGGATGTGGAGCGTGAAAACCTCGGCGAAGCGTGGACGGATAGCGGGCTCGTCTTTACCACCTCGATAGGCACGCCATTTCACCCCCGCAACGCGCTGAGAAGCTTTAAGCGGCTTTGCATCGACGCGGTAGTCACGGAGATACGCCTGCACGATCTGCGGCATACCTACGCTTCTCTGGCTCTGCGTCGAGGTACGCCGGTAGAAAGTGTATCGGAGCGTTTAGGCCATGCGCGCGTTGACATCACGCTCAACACATACCGCCACCTCTATGACGGGGAGCGGCAAGCGGCAGCTTTAAGCCTGAGCGACCTGCTAGGGAGTTAGCCCAAAAACGTGAACTAAAATCTTCCTGCGGTATTGCTGCGGTAAAAAGCCAATAGCTCGGCATCAGAACCGAACTCTTTTTGAGTCTGTGACGTGGTGGGCGGTATAGGGATTGAACCTACGACCCCTCGCGTGTGAAGCGAGTGCTCTACCGCTGAGCTAACCGCCCTTGCAAGGTTTCAAGGATACTAGAGGCTGTCGGGAGAAGTCAATAAACCCCGCTTGTAATCTCCCCACCGCGTCGGCTGGGCGGTGTACCTCACGCCCCGGTGATATAACCCGGTATGACCCCGGATACGACCCTGTTCGTCGTCGCCGCCGCCGTGATTATCCGGCGTGAAGACACTTTTTTGGCGATGCGCCGCGCTCTCACCAAAGATGCGGGGCCGGGGCTGTGGGAGGCGCTCTCGGGACGCCTCGAGGCGGGAGAAACGCCCCTGGGGGCCGCCGCGCGTGAAGTGCAAGAAGAGTGCGGTCTGGAGGTTCGGCTCGAGCCGCGCCCTGTTACGAGTTATCCGGCTGTGCGTCTGGGACTACCGATGATCGTCATCGTTTACCGGGCGGACTACCGGGGCGGCGAAGTGACGCTGAGCCGTGAACACGACCGCTACGCGTGGCTGACTCCAGAGGCTTTTGCAGCGCGGAGCAGCCTTACGCCCCTCATCCACGCGGTACGGTTAGCCTTTAACGTGTAGGTGTAAAACTAATCGACGTGCAAACCACCCAAAGGGAGAAACCATGATCGTTACCACCACCTCGGTTCTCAGCGGCAGAGAAGTAAGCGAGTATCACGGCCTCGTCAGCGGCGAGGCGATTCTGGGCGCGAACATCTTCCGCGATTTTTTCGCCGGTATCCGCGACGTCGTGGGCGGGCGCAGCGGCGCATATGAAAAGGCATTACGCGAAGCTAAAGAGATCGCCCTGCGCGAGATGCAAGAAGAGGCGGCGCGGCTCGGCGCAAACGCGGTCATCGGCGTCGATCTGGACTATGAAAACATCACGGCGGGTAACAGCGGCGGGATGCTGATGGTTTCGGCGAGTGGGACGGCGGTGACGATTCGCTGAGCTGTCCGTCGGGTTTTGGGTCGTCCCGATGTCGAGGCGTTACGGTCTGTGTTGGACGGAAAAAGCTGGGAGTAAGAAGCTAAGGAGTAGCGTCGGTAATGTTATGTGCGATGTGGACTCGAGCGCGTCTGCTCGAGCGGCGACCCAAACCGGTTGCAAAACGCTACCGGCGCGCGACCTCGAGGCCAAAATAGGTCGTCGTGACGGTTCTCTCTAGGCGTGTTCAGTACACGCCGACCTGAGTATCTCTTCGGGGCGGTACAGAGCGTAAGCGGGACAAGGTAAAGCTGGAGCGACGTGCAGCCGGGATTACGTCCCTCGCGCATGTCGTTTTTGCGTGCTATTTTGTCGTTACGTCAGGAAACGCACAGGAGGCACACGTGAAGTATATTTTGGCCCTCGACCAGGGTACGACGAGCAGCCGCGCAATTTTATTCGACCGTGAGGGGCGTATTCGCGGGGTCGGGCAAAAAGAGTTCAAGCAATTTTTCCCCAAAAGCGGCTGGGTCGAACACGACGCCGGTGAGATTTGGAGTACCCAGATCGGCGTCGCGCAGGAGGCGCTGGCTGATGCGGGCGTCCGGGCGAGCGAGGTCGCCGCTATCGGCATTACCAATCAGCGCGAGACCGTGGTGGTGTGGGACCGAAACACGGGCAAACCCGTCCATCACGCGATTGTCTGGCAAGACCGGCGGACGGCTGGCTACTGCGACGAGCTGCGAGGGGCGGGCCACGAGGCGATGGTGCGGGAGCGCACCGGGCTCCTGATCGATCCGTACTTCAGCGGCACCAAGCTCAAATGGCTTTTGGATAACGTCGAAGGTGCGCGGGAGCGGGCCGAAGCCGGTGAGCTGGCCTTCGGCACCATCGACAGCTGGCTCGTCTACAACTTGAGCGGCGGTGAGCTGCACCTGACCGACGCCACCAACGCCTCCCGCACGCTCCTCTACAACGTCCGCACCGGCGACTGGGACGACGACCTGCTCGAACTGCTGAGCATCCCGCGCGCCATGTTGCCCGAAATTCGGGAGAGCAGCGAAGTCTACGGCGAGACCGCCGAGGGGCTTTTCGGCAGCCGGATCGAACTCTCCGGGATCGCCGGTGATCAGCAGGCCGCGACCTTCGGGCAAGCGTGCCTCGAGCAGGGCATGGTCAAAAATACCTACGGGACGGGCTGCTTTATGCTGCTCAATACCGGCCCGGAACCGGTGCCAAGCGAGCACAAGCTGCTGACGACGGTGGCGTGGCAAAAGGGGGGCGAAACGACGTACGCCCTCGAGGGCGGTGTGTTCGTCGCCGGGGCGGTCGTGCAGTGGCTCCGCGACGGGCTGGGTATCATCCGCAGCAGCGAAGATGTCGAGGTGCTGGCGGCGAGTGTAGAGGGTAACGGTGGCGTCTATCTGGTTCCGGCTTTCACGGGCCTCGGCGCGCCTCACTGGGACGCCTACGCGCGCGGCACGCTGGTCGGCCTGACGCGCGGCAGCACGGCGGCGCACATCGCAAGGGCGGCGCTCGAGGCCATCGCCTATCAGGTCGCCGACCTGCTTATCGCCATGCGTCAGGACGCGGGTCTGGAGATTCCCGAACTCCGGGTCGACGGCGGCGCGAGCGCCAACGACCTGTTGATGCAGTTTCAGGCCGACATTTTGGGTGTGCCGGTGGTGCGCCCGCAGGTGACTGAAACGACCGCGTTGGGCGCGGCGTACCTGGCGGGCTTGGCGGTCGGGTACTGGGACGACGAACGCGAGATTACCCAAAACTGGTCCGAGGACAGGCGTTTCGAGCCGAATATGGCGGCGAGCGAGCGCGAGCGGCTGCTGAAGGGGTGGCGGCGGGCGGTCGAACGTTCCAAAGGCTGGGAGCGGGAGGACTGAAGCATATCGCGGTTGTAAGGTCAGCTCGAGACGAGGACGTTCCGACGTTGCAAAAGCTCGACCCGTGGCCCAAAACGCACGTGTGGCGGCAGAAAATCACCGACGGCGAGGTGATCGTGCTTACGTTTGACGGCAGCGTCGTCGGCGTCGCTCACTACGCCGTGCTGTGGGCGACGGTGCCGTTTTTGGGTCTAATCGAAATCGACGAGGCGCACCGGGGCAAGGGGTACTCGAGGCTGATGCTTGCTTTTCTTAAAAACTACCTGCTCGAGCAGGGTTACGCGGCGCTCCTCAGCTCGTCGCAGACAGACGAACCGGAGCCGCAGCGGTGGCACCTGCACATGGGATTCACGTCAAACGGCATCATTGAAAATATTGCCGACGACGGGGTAGGTGAGGTGGTCTACCGGGTGTTGTTGAGCTAGTTGGGTAGGCAGGACTTCAGGTTTCGATCTTTGTTTCCCTCGATGCTACGAGCAAGTGGCTTGTGGCGTGTAGCTTGCAAAGTCGTGTCTTCGCGCCCCTATCAGCTTCCTTTGGAGCGGTAAAAATCGGATTCGAGAGCGTGAACATCCAACAGAATCCAGCATTCAATTTCTAGAAGATAAGAACCGGGCTCGAGCCGTGCAGACTCGAGGCGTCCTCGAGGTCGCAAAGTAGCGGGTCGTTCTCTAAAACCACTATTGGCGGCATTTTTTGTTTATGCCTCGTTTGCCCCTGCCGAAACCTTAATGTCGCGCCCAAAGCACCCTGATCTGGCCTAGCTCGGTGACGTCTTGCGCGGTACTCTCTCCGGTTTCCTTGACGCCCCTTTTACCTTGTGCTACGCTGCCGGAAACGTTTTCGGAAATCTACAGGTGGCCGTTGTCTCCGTCGTTTCGCGTTACCGCCGCCGCTGGGAGGTTTGCAAACTACGGGGAGTTTCGTCTCGGTTTCGTCTCGTTAAAAGGGGGAATAATGAGGTATCTAGCAGCTTTGGTACTCGGTTTGGTCGGTAGCTTGGGCGTCGCTCAAGAGGTGACGTTCTGGTCTGCGCCCAACCCGTCACAAACGCAGTTCTGGCAAGAGATGGCGGAGGCGTACGCTGCGGTCAATCCGGACGTGCAGATTTCGGTCAGCCCGATTCCTGAAAGCCCGTCGTCCGAGGCGGCTATTCTGGCGTCGCTGGCAGGGGGCAACAGCCCGACCGTTTCGGAAAATATCTTCGTCGGTTTCGGCGCGCAGCTCTACAACGCGTCGGCTATCGTCCCGCTCAACACCCTGCCCGGTTGGGACGACCTCGTCGCCAGCCGCAGCGCGGAGACCGCTATCGAGACGTGGGCCTTCCCGGACGGTAACTTCTACATCTTCCCGATCTATACCAACCCGATGCTCTTCGGCTGGCGAAGCGACATTCTGGAAACGGTCGGCGTCAGCGAGCCGCCCCGCACCTACAGCGAGATTCTGGACGTTTGTGCGACGCTCAAAGAGCAAGACCCGAACAAGTTCTTGCTGGCTCGAGCCGACCTCGTCACGAACGTCTGGTGGCAGCGGTGGTTCGACTTTTTTACCCTCTACGACGCGGCTTCGGGCGGCGCGCCCTTTATCACCGGCAGCGAGATCACCGCCGACGACGCGGCGGCAGTTGCCGTGTTCGAGTTTTACCAGCAACTCAACGAAGCCGGATGCGTGCTGACCCGCGATACGCAGACGCCCTTCGAGACCGGTAACAGCGTCTGGAGCGAATTGGGGCCGTGGACTTTTTCGGGCTGGGCTGAAAATTATCCCGACCTGAACCTGGGCGAAGAGTACGTGCTCACCGACCCGCCCGTGCCGGACGACGCAGCAGCGGGCGAGGTCTATACGTTTGCCGACGCCAAAGGTTTGGTGCTCTATAGCGGAGCCCCGGAAGACGAGCGCGACGCGGCGTGGGAATTTATCAAGTGGGTCTACGCGGACCCCCAAAACGACCTTCAGTGGTTTCAGACCACCAACTTGCCGCCGACCCGGGACGACGTAAGCAGCAACGAGGTGTTTGCCGGATTTTTGCAGGAAAACCCGGCCCTGACGCAGTACGCTGAAGCCATCCCGTACGCCGTTCCACCGATCGTCAACGAAAACTTCTCCGATATTCAGACGGCGCTCTCCGACGAGGGGATGATTCCGGCCGTCAACGGCGATAAAACGCCCGAACAGGCTTGGGAGGACGCCAAGGCCGCGATGCAGGGCCTTTTGGGAGACTGATGCAGCGGTACTTTAACCGGTGGGGGTGGCTTTTAGCTTCCCCCTATCTGCTCTTTACCTTTGTCTTTTTTCTGATTCCGCTGATTTGGGGGATATGGCTCTCTACGCAGTCGTGGGACCTGATCTCGCCGGAGAGAGAGTTCGTCGGGTTGCAAAACTTTGCCGCGGCGCTCCAAGATGAGCGTGTCCGGGCCGCCGCGCTGACCCCGTTTAAGTTTATGCTTATCTTTATCCCCGTTACGCTCGCCTCGGCGCTGATTATCGCAATGGTTATCAACTCCGCCAAACGTTTTCAGGGGGCGCTGGCGATTGCGTTTTTTCTGCCGTATCTGGCTTCGGGTGTGGCGGCGGCGCTCGTGGTGCGCGGGATACTCGACAACTTCGGACCGTTTAATACCTTTCTTCGCAGCGCGTTCGGCGGAGCCGGTCCCGACTGGCTCGGCAACCCGGTTCTGGCCGTCGTCGTGATCAGCCTGATGATGGCGTGGAAGTTCTCAGGTTACGACGCGCTGATCTTTTTAGCGGGGCTTCAGAGCATCCCCGTAGAGCTTTACGAAGCCGCCAACCTGGACGGCGCAAATGCCTGGACGAAGTTCTGGCGGATTACGCTGCCGATGCTCTACCCGTCGCTATACACCGTCATCATCTTGTCGATCGGGGCGATGTTTTCGGTTTTTACCGAGCCCTTTCTTTTGACCAACGGTGGGCCGGAGCTGGCGACGCAAACGTGGACGTTGGAGATTTATTATCAGCTTTTTACCAGCCTCAACGCCGGATACGCTTCGGCGGTCGCGCTTCTCAACGCGGTCTGCGTGTTTGCCGCCGTGTTCGTCGTGCGGCGCGTGATGGAGTGGTGGGGCGGACGCAACGGTTGGGGGGAAGCGTAATGCCCGGTGGTCGTGATAGTTGGAGGTTCGTGACGGTTGGGGGTTCTGATGGTCGGGGGTAAGGTCAACCCGCTCTGGCGGGTGCTGACGGTGCTGATTTTGGTCGTCGGTCTGACGGCGGCGGTGTTCCCGTTTTTTTATCTGATCGTGCAGTCGTTGTCGCCGTGGGACGAGGTCAACCGGCGGGTACTGCCGAGCACGCTGACGCTGCGCTCGTATCAGTGGCTGTTTTTCGACGCGGGCGCGCGCGATCCGTGGGTCCGGGCGCTGCTCAACAGCTTTATCGTTACGGTCGTCAGCGTGCTGCTGATGGTCGTGTCGGCGGGGATGGCCGGTTACGCGCTGTCGCTGATTCCCTTTCGCGGGCGGGCGATCATCAACAACGTGATCTTGTTTCACATGTTTTTTCCCGCCATCATCCTGCTCGTTCCGACCTTTCTGATCGTCCGTTACGCCGGGCTCTACGATACCTACGGCGGGATGATCATCCCGACCGCGATGAGCGTATGGGCGATCTTTATGTACACCTCGTTTTTCAAATCGGTGAGCAGCGAGATGATCGAGGCGGCGCGGATCGACGGCGCTTCCGAGCTGGCGCTGATCTTCCGGATCATCGTCCCGGTGTCGTTGCCGATTACGGCGGTCATCACGCTGTTTCTGTTTATGGACCGCTGGGGTCAGCTTTTGTGGGACCTGATGGTGGTCAGCGACCGCTCGAAGATGACGCTTTCGGTGCTGCTCGCGTCGCTTTCGGGGTCGTACGCGCCCTATCCGGGGCCGATCTACGCGGCGAGCACGCTGCTGACGCTGCCGGTGCTGATCGTGTTCTGGTTTTTTCGCAAAAACTTCACCGCCGGAATCTCGTTTGTCTTTAAGTGACCCGATTTCAAATGATCCGCCTTCAAGTGGTGTGTTCCAATTGACGCGCTCTCGAGCCCTCTACCTTCAGCGGGTTGCGCCTAGGTGACGCCGCTCGCTGAACCGACCACTGCCAAACGGCCCGGTATCCGCGACGTGGCGCGCCTGGCGGGGGTGTCGATCTCGACGGTCTCGAGAGCCCTCCGGGGCTACAGCGATGTGGGGGCCGAAACGCGCAGGCGGGTGCAGGCGGCGGCGCTCGAGCTCGGCTATACCCCGGACGCGGCGGGGCGCGCGCTCAAGTCGGGGCGCAGCGATACGGTGGCGGTGCTCGTTTCAGGCAGCCACGGCCCGGCGCTGTTAGACGCCTTTTACGTCGAGGTGCTGGGGGGGCTCGAGGCGCAGTTCGCGGCTCAGGGCCTGAGTTTGCTGCTGGTGCGTGCGGGAAGGCAGCAGCGGGTGCTCGAGGGGGGCCGGTGCGACGGGGTGGTCGCGCTCGGTTGCGACCTGCCACTCCCGCTCCTGCAAACCCTGCACCGAACCGGCACACCGCTCGTTTTAACCGACGCCCCGAGCTGGTCCGGTGGCGCGCCGAACGTGACGGTCGCCAACGAAGCGGGGGGGTACGCGGCGACGCAGCACCTGCTCTCCGGAGGCCGCCGCCGGGTTGCCTTTATCGCCGAAACCCCCCGCGACCCCAACTTTTCGCTGCGCCGCCGGGGGTATCTGCGCGCCCACGAGGACGCCGGGCTCCACGCCCTCCCCGAACGGCAGCAGGCGGGCCGTCTGGGGCCGGACGGGGGCTACCAGGCGACCCGGAAACTGCTCCTGGCGGCCCCTTTCGACGCGATTTTCGCCGCCAACGACGCCGCCGCGTTCGGCGCGCTTAAAGCCCTCGCCGAAACCGGCAGGCGTGTTCCGGACGATGTGGCGGTGGTCGGCTTCGACGATATCGCCTTGTCGCGCTACAGCCAGCCACCCCTTTCGACGCTCCGGGTTCCGCGCCGCGCGCTCGGCGCTGAGGCCGCCGACAGACTCGTCACGCTGCTCGCCGGGGGTACCGCTGAGCCCCTCGAGCTGCCCGTCTCGCTTATCGTAAGAGCGAGTACCACCCCCTGCTCGACTAGGAGCCCTTCGTGAAATTTCAGCGCCACTACGCCCCCGTCCTTACCCCGAACCCCGACAACGCCTGGGAAGCCGTCAACGTCTTTAACCCGTCCGTGCTCGTTCATGATGGGCTTTTTCACATGCACTACCGCGCCCAGGGCTACGACTACGTGTCGCACATCGGCTACGCCGTGTCTAAAGACGGTATCTCGTGGAACCGCCTGCGCGACCCCGTACTCAGTCCGAGCGGCGACGTAGACGCGCGCGGCGTCGAGGACCCGCGCGTCACCGAACTCGGTGGACGTTTTTACATGGCCTACACCGCCTTCGACAAACACAGCGAGTTTCCCGATACCGGTACCGCGCCGCTGGGCATTACCCCGATGTACGCGGTGTCGGACAACCTCATCACCTGGGAGACGCTGGGTCCGGTCGTCAGAAACGAAGACAACAAAGACCACGCGCTTTTTCCGGCCAAGGTCGGCGGGCGTTTCGTCACCTTTCACCGCCGCCCGCCGAGCATCTGGCTGGCCTTTAGCGACGACATGCTGAGCTGGGGTGATCACGCTGAAATCATCGCGCCCAGACCGGGCTTGTGGGACGGCAAACGGGTCGGCGCGGGCGGGCCGCCGATAGACACCGAGCACGGCTGGCTGGTGCTCTATCACGGTTACGACGACGACCACCGCTACTGTATGGGCGTTGCGCTGCTCGACAAAGACGACCCGACCAAAGTTCTTAAACGACCCGAAGACTCGGTTCTGGAGCCGCGCACCGCGTGGGAAAGGCGCGGCGACGTACCGAACGTCGTGTTCGGGTGCGCCAACCCGGTCGTAGACGGCACGGTGTACCTCTACTACGGCGGCGCGGACCGGGTGGTGGGGTTGGCGACGGCGAATCTGGAGGCGCTGCTCGAGTGGACGCTTGAAAACGGCTAGATTTTGCCGATCTACGTTCTTCCGACTCTTACCGCCCCAAAGGGGGTCGATCAAATGACGAGTAGAGACGAAGCCACAAGCCACACGCCACTTGCCTCGAGCACAGCGAATTCAGAAAAACTACTGAGAAGTCCCGTCGATTTCTCTCAGCCAAAGGAGGTTGAACATGACCTGCAAGCTCGTTAAATCGCTGCTTATCTCGTCTTTGTCGGCGCTTTTAGGCGTAAGCTTCGCCGCCCCGCCCGAACAGCTCGCCAACTTGGAGCATCTCACCTTTTTAACCCAGACCTTTACGCCCCCGGCGGCGGACGGACACACCACCTATCGGATGGACGAAGAACCCGAACTGCTGGGGTTATGGACCTACGCCGAGCCGTTCGGGGACGGGCGCGAGTATCGCCGTGTGGGTGGGGGAGACTACGACGCCGACGCGAACACCTGGAGTCAGGGCGCGTTTAACACCGACGACCTGACCCGCGCCGCCGTCGTCTATCTGCGGCACTTTCGGGTGACGGGAGACGAAGAGAGTCGCGCCTCGGCGTACGAGCTGTTGCGAACGGTCGCCTACTTGCAGACCACGACGCCGGGGCCATCCGAGGGTAACGTCGTGTTGTGGATGCAACCCGACGGCAGCCTCAACCCCAGCGCCGAACCCGTCGAACTCCCCGACCCGTCGGATTCGGGCGCGTCATACTGGCTCGCTCGGACGGTGTGGGCGTTCGGTGAAGGCTACGCGACGTTTGCCGAAACCGACCCCGAGTTCGCAGCGTTTTTGGAGGCGCGGCTTCAGCTGGCGCTGGGCGCTCTGGAGCGCCAGGTTTTGGTGAATTACCCCCAAACGGAGACGTTCCACGGGTTTGAGAACCCGACTTGGCTGATCAACGGTGGGGGTGACGCCTCGAGTGAAGCTGTGTACGGTCTTGCCGCCTACGTCGAGGTGAGTGGCGATGAACGCGCCCAAGAGGCGCTGCGTCAGCTCGCCGAAGGGCTGATGCTGCTGACTTCGCCGACGCGCACCGAGTTCCCGTTCGGCGGGACGCTGCCGTGGGCGGGCTCGAGGTCGCTTTGGCACGGTTGGGGCGCGCAGATGGCGGGGGCGCTGGCGGTCGCCGGGGACGTGCTCGGCGACGACGCTATGGTCGCCGCCGCCCGCCATGAGACGACCACCTTCGTCCCGCTTCTGCTCGCGCAGGGTGGGGCCGACCAGGGCTGGACGCCGACCCCCGCCGAAACGGTGCAGATCGCCTACGGCGCGGACGCGGTGCTTCAGAACCTGTTGGCGGTGGCTGAGGTCACGGGTGAAGGGGTGACGGAGCAGCTCGCCGGAATCGCCGGAGCGTGGTATTTCGGCAACAACCGCGCCGCCGAACCGATGTACGACCCCGCGACCGGGCGCACGTACGACGGCCTCGAGACGGACGGTCGGATCAACACCAATTCGGGAGCCGAGAGCACCATCCACGGCTTGCTGTCGATGCTCGCGCTGGACGCCCACCCGGGGGTCAAAGCCGCAGCTTACGGGGCTACGCGTGAAGCTCTCGAGAGCTGGCAACTTGTCGAGGCGGAGTCCGGCGCGCTCAGCGGTGGTGAGGTCGTGACGCCGGAAAGTGCGTGGAACGGGGAGGCCAACTGGAGCGGTGGGGCGTACGTAACGCTCTCGTCCGGCGATTCCCTGAGCCTCGAGGTAACGCTGCCCACGGCGGGCCGCTACGCGCTGCTGCCGGTGTTCGAGCGGCAGCCCGTGAACCGGTACGCGGCGGCTACCGATCTCGCGCTAGGCGAACAGACCTACAGGCTTTCGCAGGGTGGTGCGGGCGACCCCGGCACTTCACCCAACGCGGGGTTGTTGACGGTAGCACTTGCCCAAACATCGGCTCAGGTACGCGCTTTAGGTGCAGGGACAGCCTCCTTGACCGCGACCGCAACCGGCGAGAGCGTCCACCTCGACGCCTTTTTGCTGAGGCCGGAGGTGGCCCGGGTCGCTCTCGGCGGCGACGCTCCGCAGACCCTGCTCCAGAGTTTCGCCCCGCAACGGCGGGTCGTTGAACTGGCGATCGAGGCTCGAGCCGTAGCCCACATCTACGACGAAATGGGCCGCCTAACGGAAACGGTCACGGGTACGGAGGGCGTGATACGCGTGCCGGTCGTGGCGGGTGGCTTCAGCTACGTGACGACGCCCTAAAGCGCCCCTGAAAAGTAATCCTACAGGACAAAAGAGAACCGGAGCCGAGTACGGCTCCGGTTTTTTGGTCGGGGCGAGAGGATTTGAACCTCCGACCCCGTCGTCCCGAACGACGTGCGCTACCAGGCTGCGCTACGCCCCGACGCAAGAGTCCAGTCTACAAAACTGCCCGCGCAGGCGTCAAGCTGAGGGGCAGTGATGGATGCCGAGCAACGAGCGATGAGTGAAGGTGAGACCGTTCGGTATTTTAACTAAGACTTTCCGTGCGAATCACTTGGCGCAGCTTGCTAAACTGGTGCGAGCATGGACACCGTAGAGAAAACTCAGCGTTTGCGAATTGAAGAGGCTTTGTCTGCTCATTTGGAGTTACTGAGCGGCGGCGTATCCGGGGCATCAACTTATGAGGTGCATGGACTTTCTGAACCGTGTGTGCTGAAGGTAGTTGCTGCCGAAAGTGCAGATGATGTACGTGCTCGAGGCTACCGTGAGATTTGCTTCTACAACGAACTGGCAGTGCGTATACCGCTACGCACACCGCGCGTCTTGGCGAGCTTGACAGAGGCGTCAGGCTACCGCGCGCTTCTGATCGCGGCGTATACACCCATAAAATCTGCGAATGAACTGAAAGATGACACGTTCGTTGAAATTGCCAGAGAGTTAGCGAGCTTTCATGCTGTGTACTGGAATCACACCGACCAATTCGACGCTTTTCCATGGCTGGCAAAACCAAGGACGACAGACCTTACCGAGGATGCCCGACACGCTTACGAGACTTGGCAGGCACTGGCGCAGCAACCCCGGCTTCGTAAAATCTTGACTGACACGACCTTGCGCGATATCGAGGCAGCTTTAGTAGAGGTCAGGACAAAGCCGGAGTATGGCTCAGACACGGCGGTGACGTTGTGTCACGGGGATTGTCACCTAGACAATCTGTTGCACGACGGCGATGGTCGTTTGATATGGGCAGATTGGCAGGAAGTGCGGGTAGGGTATGGCCCAAGCGATCTGACGTTCTTGATCCAACGGGCCGAGGCCAGTGGGGCAGACATCGCTCACGACATCATAATTACAGCCTATTACAACGCCCTTGAGGCAGCAGGTGTTGAGGACGTAAACGAGGATGCCATCGAGTCCGCCATGAACGAGTCCGAGAGGCGTACACGGTTGCTCTACTGGCCCGACTACATGCGTGATGCCACACCTGAGACGATGGCACATCACCTAACACGCATCTTTTCTGCTTAGGGTCCAACAGCCCAATCAGCTTGCATATTCGGCACTCACTGCTTTCTACAGCCTACTGCTGCAAAAATCCCCGCGCACTGTACTAGAGCGCAGGTAGCAGCGGCGTGGTGAGGAGCCGCCCGGACGCGATCTGGACGCCGACCATCACGAGCACCAGAACGCCTACCCAAGCGCCGATGACGACGCGCCGGTCGGTGTTTCGCGCGACCCCGTGGGCGAGGCCGATAGCGGCGAGCATAAAGACCGGGTGCCAGACCGACACCTGTTGGCCAGAAAGGAAGTAGAGCACAAGTCCGATAAGCACATTGACGTCGAGTAAAACCGGCGCGATACGTTGTAACGAACCGCGGCGGCGCAGCGCAAACCAGATCAGCGCCACGATAGGGACGAGTTGTAACAGTTGACCGTAGTAGTTGTGGATGTTGTATAGCGCCATAGTGACCTCCAGCGGTCTCACCGCGAGTCACTATAACGTGCCTAGTTGAGATTACAGCAGAGCTAAGTGTCCCCGTCTTCGGGGGTCAAGGTTTGCTCGAGCGCCCCCCGTACTACGTCGACGGGGAAGCCGCGCCGCGCCAGAAATGCGTACGCCTTGGCGTACCGCGCGCGCGGTTCACCCTTCCAGCGCCAGCGGTTTTTTTGTGCGAGGGCGACCGCGCTCCCGAGCTGTGTAGCCTCGTCCAGATTCCCGACCGCCTGATCGACCAGGGGTTCGGCGACGCCTTTGCGGAAAAGCTCTTGCCTTAGTCTGACTGCGCCCTTGTTGCGGCTCCGCGTCCGGATGAACGTTTCGGCGTAAAGCGCGTCGTCTACGAGCTTTAGCTCGAGCAGTTTATCCAGCACGCGGCTGACGGTCTCTTCGGTGGCTCCCTTGCGTGTAAGTTTGTCCTTGAGTTGCCCGGTCGTGTACGCCTGTCGCCCGAGCAGCCAGAGGACGTAGTTCCAGGCGCGCTCAAAGGGATACGCGTCGGCTGCGCCGTTTTCGTCACTCACGTCAGCACAGGCATACTAGAAGAGCAGGGACACTAAAAGATCAGACATATCAGAAAACCAGCCACACCAGAAAACCAGTCACTCTAGAAAAACTGCCCCAGCAGACGCGGCAGCGTCAGGTAGTTGCCGATAGCCCCGCCGATACTCGTTAGAAAAAAGATCAGCAGAATGCGCGCGACCTTGTTGCGCCACCAGCCGCGCGTCTCGGTGATGTCGCTGCGGAGCGCGGCAAAGTCGCCCATCTGCGGTTTGCGGAGCCACAGCTCGAGCCCCGCGGCAAACATCCCTACGCCCAGCGTCGGGCTGAGCGTACCGATGGGCGCGCTCAGGAACGTTCCGATGATCGTTAGCGGATGCGCCAGAGCGATGAGCGCCCCGAGCGCCGCCAGACCGCCGTTAAGGAGCAGCCACTGCCCGAGCAGTTGCCAACCCACCTCCGGACTCTGAAGAAACGCCAGGGCGAAACCGACAACGAAAAACGCGATCAGCGTCCACGAGATGATCGTGCCCCACGGCGCACCTTTGGGGATGGTGGTGAGCGCCTGCACCTCTTCGGCGGGCGGGGTTTGCGGGGGATGCTCGAGGCGTTCGTGCAGCCCCTTGAGGTGCCCTGCGCCGACGACCACCAGCACCCGCCGGTACGTTTTTGCGGTTGTCTCCTGACGCAGCCGCGCCGCCATATAGTGGTCGCGTTCGCCGATCAGCGGCGCGTAGAGGTCGCCTTCTTTATCCGAAAACTCGGCGAAGGTCGCCTCCAGAACGTCCCCTTCTTTAAGTTTTTCGATCTCTTCGGGCGTTACCTCTTCGCGGCTGACGACGCTGCCCATCAGCCCCACCAGAAGCGTCATGCGTTTCCAGAAGCCGACACTTTTGTAGACGCGGCGCAGCGTGACGCCGATATCGCGGTCGATCAAGAGTACCGGCGTCCCCAGCTCACCGGCGATCCGGAGCGCGCGGCGCATCTCCTCGCCCGGTTCGATACCCGACTGTTCGGCGATCCGCTGCTGAAACGCGCCCAAGGCCAGATTTGCCGCCATCATCGCCGCCTTGCCCTCGCGTAGCACCTGAAACAGGTCGGTTTTGGCCCAGCGGTCGGGGTCTTGAAGGGCGGCGTGGCGGCCCGCGTCGAGTTCGACGGCGACCGCGTCGTAATCGCCGGTTCGGAGCAGCCGTTCGACCTCTTCGGCGCTCGCCCTCGAGACGTGCGCGGTGCCGAGAATCGTCAGCTGCGCGCCGTTGACCGTGGTTTCACGTAGTGGCTGCGCGGCGCGGGGCGTAGCTGCCGGGATGTCAGCGGTAGTCATACACCACCGACGGAACTAAAAAAAGAACTAAGCACACGTCACTTTACCCGTTCTAAGTGAAGGTCCGCTGACATCCACAACCTACTCGCTACAACCTTCAGGCCGCGTCAACGCAAAATCTCCGCCGGATCGAGCCGTCCGGCCCGCCGCGCCGGGAGAATCGCCGCAACCACGCTCGTAGCGAGTGACAGCGCGCATACCCAGATAAAATCCCATGCGCGCAGCTCGACGGGCAGCTCGGTAATAAAGTAGAGGTCGCCGGGGAGCGGGTAGGGTTGGAATTTGAAATATAACGACAAGCCGAGCCCCAGCACCGCGCCGAGCAGCGTGCCGCCCCCGCCGAGCAGCAACCCTTCGGTGGTAAACACCGCCAGCACCTGCCGCTCCGACGCGCCGATTGCGCGCAAGATGGCGATCTCTTCGGTTTTTTCAGCGACCGTCAAGATCAGGATGTTGGCGATACCCATCGCCGCGACCAGCACGATCAGAAAAACCACCACGCCGATCAGCGTTTTTTGCAGCTCGAGCTGCCGCACCAGGCCGCCGAACAGGTTTTGCCACGGCGTCGCCCAAAGCCCGGTTTCGTTGGCGAGCGTTTGCGCGAGCGCCTCCGCCGCCCCCGGGTCGGCGAGCCGGACGTGGTAGCCGCTGATCTCTCCCTCTGCGCCCAGATACGTTTGCAAGGTCGGAATAGAGGTGTAAGACACTGCCGCGTCGATGATCTCGTTGCCGACGGAAAAGCTTCCGGCGACTGTAAAGGGTTCGGCGCTGCGGTCGAAATCGAGCAGCAGCACGGTGTCGCCTTCGATGACGCCCCCCATGCTGTTGGCCAAACTGCCGCCCAAAACGATGCCGCCCGCTGTCAGCGCCTCGGCCTCGCGGCCCAAAACACTGAGGTCCAAAACGTCTTGTTCGCGCGCCGGGTCGATACCCAGCACTTGCGTGTAGCCGCGCCGTCCGGAGACCCCGGCGGTGGCGTCGGCGCGGCGGGCGATAAGCGCTTGCGCCGAGAGGTACGGGGCCGCCGCCAGGACGCCGGGAACCGCCTCGAGTCGCGCCAGCGTTGCGGGGTCGCTCGCCAAACGCTCACCGCCGTAGGTCGCAAGTGAGATATGCGGGGTAGCCTCGAGGGTGCTCGAGATCAGTTCGTCGATAAAGCCGTTTGTCAGCGACAACGCCGTAACCAGCACCATCACCCCGACCGCTACGCCGAGCAGCGTCAGCACGCTTTGCAGCGCGCGGCGGCGGATGTGCCGCAAGGCCAGAAAAATGACAAAACGTCTCACTATAAAAACCTCATCGTAAGCACCTCACGGCAGGTCTTTCCGGACATGTTGTGACGCTCTCACTACTGCGGCCTCATTGTTGCGATCTCAGGTACGCCGCTACGTCGCGGTTGTGGTCGCTCAGGGTCAGGTTAGGCCGAAACTCACCGTTCAGACCGTGCAGAAAATAGAGGTACGGTTCGCCTGCCGCGTCGGTGCGCTGCGCCGCGAAGATAACCGAGAGCGCGTGCGCGCCGGGGTTGCCGATGGGGGTGCGGGGGAGACCGGTACGGGTATAGGTGTTCCAGGGCGTATCCTGATCCAGGTCACCGGCTACGGCGTCGAGTTCAGGCAGTTTTTTACCGAGGCCGTAGGCGACGGTCGGGTCGGATTGCAAAAGCATCCCGCTCTCCAAACGGTTTAGAAAGACCCCCGCGATAACCGGCATCTCTTCGTAACTCCCGGCTTCGGCCTGCACCATGCTGGCGAGCGTCACCCACTCGTAAACGTCCAAACCCAGCCTTTTCAGCTGTTGGCGCGTCTCGGCGGTCAGTTCGCGTTCAAAACGCCGGAGCATCCGCCTGATGATCTCCTCGGCGCTGCTGCCGACCGGAAACTCGTACGAGGCGGGGAAGAGGTAGCCCTCCAAACCCGCGCCCGCCGGGACGAACGCAGGTTTTAACGCGCCCGGTTTTTGGACCAGCGCCCGAACCGCGACGCCCGTTTCCGCGCGCACACGGGCCGCGACCTGCGCGGCCCGAAACCCCTCCGGAATGACGACCGGCACCACTCTGGGTTGCCCACCCCCGGCGAGCCTTTCGGCAAGCTGCGGCGTGCTGAGGGCCGGACTGAGCGTGTAGAGTCCCTCACCCAAATCGCGGTCGAGCCCTTCTACTTGCAGATACCACCCGAAAACGCGGGCGTTACGGACGAGTCCGGCGGCCTCGAGCGCGCCCGCCACCTGCGCCGCGCCCCAGCCCGCTTCGACCTCGAACGGTTGCGGCGAAGCCGTCTCGGACACCGGGGCCAGCTGCCGCTGCACCCAGACGAACCCGACAAAAAACAGGATGACGAGCAGAAGTAAGGCGAACAGTGCCCGGCGTAGCCAACGGGGTGGGCCGGAGCGTCTTGAAGGTTCGGGTAAGGCAGTTTCGCTCACGCGCTCTACTCTACCCTGTAGAGCAAGTATCGTCAGGTTGGGTGCGGAATTAGACTTCGTTTGGGAATCTCGAGGTGTCGCTTTTAGCGTGTAGGGCAACCTGAGCCACAAAAAAACCGCCCTGTCGGTGGGCGGTTCTTGGTATGCGAGCGTGTTTAATTCTGCGCGTGCCGATGATTTTAGTCGGAACCCTCGTCTACTCTTTCAGGTTGCGTACGGAAGGGGGTCTCGTAAAGGTTGACCTTATAGATACGGATTACGCCGAACCGTCAACCATTTTGTAAACCACCTCGAGGCCAAACCCGAGCGTGAACCGGAGCCAGCTTGATGACCATCCAGAAAACACGCTCGAGTTCGCGTCGCGTACGCAAAACGTCTACGTTTTGCATTTTCCTTGATACCTACTTCTTTCTTCCTGCTTCTTTTCGCCCTTCCCAACTTCTTCAGACCTTAGAGCTTCCAGCTAGGAGTAGTGTCGCTAAAGTCCTGAAGTGCGGCGACGTCGGGCGCGAGCCGTTCCCGAAGTTCGGCTTTCAGCTCGGCGCTGAGGACGGGTTTGGGGATCGGTCGCCCGAAAACCCAGGGGGTGTTGCGCTCGAGCCAGTAAAAGCCTTTGATACGGTTTTGGATCATCCAGCTTTTCAGCGGGCTGCGGCGGCGGGTGGCGGCGGCGGGCATCTTTTTCGAGGCGCTTAAAAAGCGGTCGTCCCGGTAGCCGGGGACATCTAAAAAACTAAACACTTCCGACAACACCTCCTCCGGATTGTCGTGGAGGTCTTCGAGCACCACGAGTTTAATCTGTTCGGGGTCGTAAAAGCGCAAGTACTGCTCGAGCTGATAATAGTAGCTGCTACAGAGCAGATAGGGGTTGTTTTCGCGTTGCCGAAATGCGACCTCGAGGGGACGGTTTTCACGTCCGAGCGAGTACGAGTGAATATAGTGCGACACCATCCGCTTGATCGGGTCACGGACGCACATGATGAGTTTGGCGTTCGGCATCACCCGGTGCATCCTTTCGGGTACGCCTGGAAAGACCGGATAACGCGCGTAGTTAGGTGACGATTCGCCGACGACCGTGTTGGCCTCGGGGAAGTGGCTGCGGTACCAGCCGAGCCCCTTGGCCCAGTTCTGATGGTGAACGAAAAAGTTCGTCTCTTTGCGGCGCGACATGGTGACGCTTGGGTGATAACTGAGGTAGTCGTGCAGGCTCGTGGTTCCACACTTCATCGCGCCGATGATAATGGTGTTGGGCAGCACCCCGGTAGCTTCCGCCGCCGGTACCACCAGCGAGCGGTAACTCGGGCGTAGCGGCGGGCCGTAGTAGGGCGCGCGAACGGCGCGGGTCGTCGTCTGGGTAGGGCGGTGGGGCGCTTGGGGCGGCGTAACCCCACCGTCTTGAGGTCTTTCGGTCATAGCCACACCCTCCCCCGCGCGACTTGCGACCGACTTACGACCATCCGGTGGTAGCACCACGTCGTGCAGTAAGGTGAGTAAGTCACGCATACGGCTGAGTTTAACAAGGTTTGAGTTAAGTTGTTCACAACTGTCCTTTCTGATACCGCTGGCTACGCGGTCGGCGTCGATTTTGTCTGTGTCGGTGGGAACGCCAAAGTGTTGAGTCCAGCCGATTTTTAGCGTGCCGTCGGGTCACCGGTGGAGCGTTTGGAGGCTCCTTAGCGGGTTGCTGCGTTCGGCTGAGCGTCCAAGCGGCTTTGCAAATTTGGGGCGGGGCAGGCTCATAGGCGCTCGAGCCAGATATTGCGGTACTGAACCGGGTTGCCGTGATCTTGAAGCAAGATCGGGCCGGTCAAGACGCCGTCGTCCCCGCGTTCGGGTGCGCCGAGCCGGGTGGGGCCGCGGAGCCGTACCTCGTCCTGAACCTTTTGGCCGTTCCAGAAGACCGTAACGCGCGCGTCGTCGGTCTTTTTGCCGCTCTTAAAGCGCGCGGCGCGAAAGACGATCTCGTACGTTTGCCAGCTTCCGGCGGGGCGACTGGCGTTGACGCTAGCGTCCGCCACGTTGTAGAGGGCTCCGGCGTCGTTTTCGCCCGAGAGCGCCCTCCCGAAAGAGTCCAGAATCTGCACCTCGTAACGTCCCTGAAGGTAGACGCCGCTGTTGCCGCGCGCCTGTTCAGGTAGCTCTGTGGCGGTTTCGGGAACGCGGAACTCGAGGTGAAGCCGAAAGTCGCCGAACACGTCCCGGGTTTGCAGGTCGTTCAGGGCCACCCGGTCGCCCGACACTACCTCGGCGAAGCCGTCGCCGATACGCCAGTTCGGTGCGCCGCCGCGCCTGAGCCGCCACGCCGAAAGGTCGCCGCCAAAGAGTACGACGCGCGCGTCCGCCGCCTCGACCTCGAGGGCCTGCCGGGCCTCCTGCGTTCCGGCGGCGCTCGTCACCTCGAGGCTTACGTCGTACCTTCCGGCGCGTGCGTAGCGGTGCGTCACCTGTGCGCCTGCGCCCCGGCTTCCGTCGCCGAAACGCCAGGCGTAGCCCGCGTCGGTGGGCGCGTCTGCAACCGTAAAGGTGACGCTGAGGCCGTCATTCGGGTCGGCGCGCGCCGTAAAGGTCGGCTCGTCCGGGGTTTCACCTGTGGGGGCTTTGGGCTCGTCTGCGGGCTCGTCGGCGGTCACGGTGACGGTCGTCTCGCCTGTCCGGGTAACGCCGCCCGCCTTCAACTCGAGCACCACCGGGTAGCTACCGGCGGCGGCGTAGGTTTCGGTGGCGCGCCTGCTCCGGCAACCGGGCTCGAGGACGCGTACGCCGGTAGCGAGGGTACAGGTTTCTGCTTCGCCCCCCGTCCAGCTAAACGTTACGGGCTGACCCGTGACGGCGACCGCCGGGGTCGCCGTGAGTCGGGGCGCAGGAGGTGCAGCAGCCTGACGGCAGGCACCGACGCCGAGCAGGAGAAGAAGGGCGGCGCGGCCTAACCACGCCGCCGAGTCTATTCGGTTCATCCGCGGAGGTCCGCTCCGCTCGCCTGGAGTAGCGCCGCCGTTTCCGTGGCCAGCACCCGAATCTCGCGTTCCAACGCCTGCGCCCCGACGTAGTCGCCTTTCATCCGCTGGGTGTGAGCGAGGCGCTGAAGGGTTTCGGCTTCCTCTTCAAACCAGTTGCGGAGACTTTTGTCGCCACTGGGCAGGTCGGGGGTTGGGAGGCCGGGCAGAGCGCGGGGCGGCGTGGTGCGGGGCGGTGGGCGGTGGCGGGGGAGAGGCCGCTGCGTGGCGGGGCGCGCGGGTTGAGGTAGGTCGGTTTTGCCCGTACGTCTGGTAACTTTCACTTTTCTCCTAACGACCGAAGCTGAATATTTCGGTAAAAGACCTCGGCACCCTCGACCTGAAGCAGGATTTTCCCGGCGGTGAGCGCGTCGCCGTCTTTGGCGTAGAGTTTGTAGGCGCGGTTGTTGACGTGGCCGTTGATCATATGAACGGCGGTGTCGCCGCGAACGATGATGTCGACGGTGTTCCAGTCCCCCTCGCGCTCGAAGGTGCCGTCTTTGACGATGCGGATATACGACCCCGGATCGCTCGTAAACGGACGTCCGAACTGCTGGTAACGGGGTTCTTCGACGTCGGGCGACTGCACGGTCGTCTCGAGCGTGGTGCCGCTGAGCATCCAGAAGTCGCCGGTGTCGCCCTCCTGAATCTGGTATTCGACGCCCTTAGGCCACACCCGGTCGTCGCCGGTCATGTGGTAGACCACGCCGCTGTCACGTTTTTCGGTGGCGCGCGGTTCGAAGCGTTTTTGGCCCCATTTGTACTCGAGCCTGAGATGATAGTTCCGGTATTCTTTTTCGGTCGCCAGGTAACCGTAGTCGCGTTCGCCCCCGTCCTCGACGTCGAGCAGGTGGAGCAGGCCGTTTTCGACCTTGAAGACGCCCTCAGGGTCGCTTTCGGTTCCCTCCGATTCCAGATAGGTGTACCAGCCGTCGAGATTTTCGCCGTTGAACAGGCTTTCCCAGCCGCCTACTTCACTCGTACCGGGTTCGCCCCCGGTTCCCGCCCCCCGCACATTCCCAAGCACGAAGACAGCATCTTGATAGTCGCCGTTTTGCGCCTCTTCAAGCCCGAGCAGATAACTGTTCGCTACCGGATTACCCTGACGGTCTCTTAGCGGATAGACCCGC
>JAABUN010003811.1_pt1 | contig 22216 bp, 26 predicted proteins | sample 5559311 | NCBI WGS metagenome assembly JAABUN01 (sample SAMN10711877, study PRJNA513370) | rock metagenome | isolation source: Antarctica rocks | place: Antarctica: Victoria Land, Siegfried Peak sud
GTGCAAATCGAGACCGATCTGGTGGAGCGTTTTCTATTGTTAGTGGACGGGCACAACCGCGAGTGCGCGCGGCGCTGGAACCGTCAGCAGCCTACCAGGTCAGCAACGCTGTAAAATCCATAGCCAGAGGGACTACAAAGTGCGGGGGTAAAATCCGCTCAAAGTGTCACCGATGTACCCGGTCTAAACTGTCACCTATCTACCCGGCCCCTACACCCGCCCTACAACACGGGCGCGCGGGACTGGACGTACAACAACGATTACGTGGACAGCAGCGATTCGTTCCGGCACAGCAAGTGGCTGAGTTTCATGGAAAAGCGGCTGCGGCTGGCAAAACGTCTGCTCCGGCCTGACGGCGTGCTCATCGTCACCATTGATGAGAACGAAGTTCACCATTTGGGTGTTCTGTTGGAGCAGATTTTCGCCGACGCCGTGCGGCAGATGGTGACAATCTGCATCAATCCAAGTGGCGTTTCCGGCGGTGGCCTATCCCGTGTTGAGGAATATGCATTTTTTTCTTTTTTAGGTGTGGCTACTCCGATAGTGACCAGCGACGATATGTTGACCGACGTTACAGAAACGGATGAACAAGAGATTGCGTGGGAATCGTTACTTCGACGGGGCAATACCTGGTATCGGAGTACGCGCCGCAACTTGTGCTATCCAATCTACATCTCTCACGACGGCAAAAAAATCTTGGGTACTGGCCTCCCATTTGAGGGAAACGACGAAGAGCAACGTGAAACCGATAGCGACGAACACTCTGTTGCTTGGCCTATCCGCAATGATGGCAGGTTAGGTATCTGGCGGGTCGAGGCGCGAAGGCTAAGGGATTTGGCAGGAAGAGGCTTCGCCTACGCTACATCTTTAGACGAACGAAGAGGTACTTGGACAATCAAGTACCTGATGAGTGGGACGGTTGACGCTATCGAGTCGGGTCTGATAGAGGTCATAGGTAGAGGCGAAAAAGGAGAGGCAATTCTCCAATCAGCACGAACGCGGCAATCCGTAGCAAAGACAATGTGGCGGCGTGGACGACATACCGCAGGCGGCTCAGGCGGTACTCAGATGGTGGGCTTGCTGCTGGGAGAACGAGGGCTTTTTCCATTCCCCAAAAGCCTTTATTCAATAAAGGATTGCGTGTCTGTCGCCATCGGCAACCGCCCCGACGCTCTCATTGTTGACTTCTTCGCCGGGTCGGGGACGACGTTCCACGCAACCTGTCTGCTGAACGCCGAGGACGGCGGGCGGCGACGTTGTATCCTCGTGACGAACAACGAGGTCAGCGACGAGCAGGTTCGGACACTGCACGGGCAGGGCCGCTACAAAGGCGACCCAGAGTTCGAGAAGTTCGGCATTTTCGAGCGGGTGACGCGGCCCCGGTGCGAGGCGGTCGTGACCGGCAAGCGCCCGGACGGAACGCCCGTTCCCGGAACCCACATTGGCGGACGCCCGCTCGCCGACGGCTTCGAGGAAAACGTTTCCTTTTTCCGCCTGAACTACCTGGACCCCGACCGCGTGGACATGGGCCACCAGTTCGCCGCCATCGCCCCCCTGCTGTGGCTCGAAGCGGGCGGCATCGGCGCGTGGCAACAGGACGCCGCCGGGCGTGACGAACCCGGCTACGCGCTGCCTCCCGGAACGCCCTACGCCATTCTGTTCAAGGAATCGCGCTTCGGCCCGTTCCTTCAAGCCCTCGACGCCCGTCCGGACGTGACCCACGTTTTTCTGGTGACGGACTCCGAAGAAGCGTATGCCGAAATGCGGGCCGCACTTCCGTCGCGTATCAAGACGCGAATGCTGTACCGCGACTACCTCCGCTCGTTCCGCATCGGCGGGACGGTCGGGACGGAGGGCCGCGCCGCATGAACATCCTGCTCAAGGACTTTCAGGAAACCGCCGTCGCCGATTTCGTGAACGAATTGCGAGACGCGACGCATGAAGTCCGTCGCGCGGCGTCCCGAAATACACTGGAACGTAAGGGACAGGCGGTCGTCTTAGCCTCACCAACTGGCTCCGGCAAAACTGTCATGCTCATTGAAGCCATCGAGCGGATTTTGCAGGGCGACGACGATGCGCCCGCTAACCCCAACGCGACCTTTCTCTGGATAACCGACCAGCCCCAACTGAACCTGCAAACGCGCGACAAAATGCGGGCGTTCTCTACCGTGCTGACACCGGGAACGCTCGTGGTACTGGAAAACGACTTCGACGCCGAGCGGTTCGGGACCGGGAACGTTTATTTCCTCAACACGCAGAAACTCGGTAAAAGCACCTCGTACGTCAACGTCAGTGACCGGCGCACTTTCACTTTTTGGGAAACAATTGCCAATACGGCGCGCGAACGTCCCGATAGTTTCTTCCTGGTTATTGACGAAGCCCACCGGGGCATGATGCGCTCACAAGATGTTAACGAGGCGAACGCCATCATCCAGCGGTTTATTCTCGGCTCGGACGAGATACCGCCCATTCCGGTCATCGTCGGCATCTCGGCAACGCCCCAGCGGTTCAACAGCCTGCTGCAAGCCGCGCAGGGAAGCGCGAAGTCCCGCACGGTTCGCACGGTTGCCATTGACGCCGCCGACGTGCGCGCGTCCGGGCTGATAAAAGAGGTTATCCAATTCGCCCACCCTGCGGAGAAACAGCCGGGCGACATGACGCTGCTGCGGGCCGCCGTCCGCTCTTGGCTCGACTACCGCAAACATTGGTCCGATTACTGCGCTACGCAGGGGGAGCCGTTCATAAACCCGTTGCTCGCCGTGCAGGTAGCCGATGCCAGCGGCACAAACACCGTTTCCCAGACCGACCTTGCCCAGGTTCTTTCCGGCATCGAGGAGGAAGCCGGGCCGCTGCCCGATGCGGCCTTCGCACACGCCTTTCAAGGGGGAGCCGAACTGACGCTGGGCGAGCGACGAGTACGCCACCTTGACCCGTCCGAAATTCACGCCGACCCGGATGCGCAAATCGTCTTTTTCAAGACCAACCTGACGACTGGATGGGACTGCCCGCGCGCTGAAGTCATGATGTCGTTCCGCACGGCCGCCGACGCGACGTACATCGCGCAGTTAGTCGGCCGCATGGTGCGAACGCCACTGGTCCGCCGCATAGACGCCGACGAGCATCTGAACACCGTCGCCCTGTATCTCCCGCACTACGACGAAAAGGGTCTGGAGACAGTTATTGCGAAGCTGACCGACCCGGAATCGTCGCTCATCGGCCCGACCGAGGTGCGTACCGGACCCGTCGCCACACTAAATCGCGCCCCCGGCAGTGACGCGATGTTCGCGGCGCTTGCCGCGCTGCCGTCCTACACGGTGCCGCGTTCCACCACGCCCAACGAAGTACGGCGGCTGATGAAGTTAGGCCGCCGCCTGTCAATGGACGGCCTATACGCCGACGCACCCGACCGGGCAAAGGCGCTGCTGGTAGAGGTGATTGACGCCGCTTTCGCGCGTGTCAAAGACTCGGCGCAATTCAAGGCCATCGTGGACGAGCGGGACACGCTCGACCTGCGGCTGGTTTCCTACCTGTACGGCGAAGGTTTCGAAGGCGACAGCAAAGCGCACCACATACCCGTGTCACCGGAAAACATCGAAGACCTGTTCGAGACGGCGGGCCGCAAAGTCGGCGAAGGGCTGCACAAGGAATGGTGGCGCGCGCGCGTTGAGACCGGAAAGGCGGAGCCGAGAAACGCGAAACTTGAACTCGTCGCCCTTGCCACCGCCGACCTGAAGCGTGACCTGCAAACCAGGGCTAAGGAATGGGCGAAGAGGTGGCTCATGCTCTACGGTGAGCGCATGCGCACCTTGCCGGAAAGCAAGCGCCAGATGTACGACGAGATACAGGGGCTTGCCAGCGAGCCGGAAATCACGCCTCTCGTCTACCCAGCATCAATTGACGCAAACATAAACGGGGAAACATGGACCCAGCACCTGTATGCGGACGAGCAGGGCAACTACCCCGCCGAATTGAACAAGTGGGAAACCCCGGTCCTCAAGCAAGAACTCAAGCGGCCGGACATCGCCGGCTGGCTCCGTGTCGTGCCCCGCAAGCCGTGGGCCTTGACCATTCCATACCGAACCGGCGGCAAGGACGGCAAAACCAAGCCCGTCTACGTGGATTTTCTCATCGTCCGCAAAAAAGACGACTTCCTGACGGTGGACATCATAGACCCTCACCGTCCCGACTTGGGAGACGCCGCCGATAAACTCGCCGGGCTTGCCCACTACGCCGAGAAGCACGGCGCGGCCTACGGGCGCATCGAGTCCATCATTCTGGACGCGAGCAACGAGATTCGGCGTCTGAACTTGCAGGACGCGGCCATCCGCGAACGAGCAAAGCGAGTGCGGACCCCGGCCGACGTGGAGCGTCTCTTCGCCGACGCCGCAGTTTCGCCTCCTACATCGTGAGTAGACGCGTGCACGACTTTTCCCCCGCTCCGATTTGTGGGACTTACTCGCCGTCGCTCCCAGACGGCGGCGCAGATAAACGAAGGGCCGGGGAGTGTTTCCCCGGCCCTTGTGTCCATGCTGGTTTTACGCTCGTGCGAAGATGGGCGGCTCAGGTTTTCGGTTACAGCGCGTCCGCTTCGACGGGTTCCAGGCATTTGACCAAAGTCCAGCGGATGTTGTGCCCGGCTGCTATGCTTGAACCGGCCAAGCGCCAAAGGCGGTCGGGGTCAATCGCCGTGACTTGAGCCGTTCGCTGATGCTGGTAATCCCCGGAAAGTGGGGCTTGCTCATAAGGTCGGAACTCGTAATCGCCCTGAACCTGCATGACCAACGCTCGACGCTTTCCCGTGCTGACGATGACCAAATCCTTTGGCTTGATGGTGTGGCAGAAATTCCAGAGTTGAACTCCGCTGAGCGGGGCATTGTGGATGTATGGGTAGTGAATTCGTGTGGCTTGGGCGATTTCTTTGGGTGACGAGTAACCCTGCCCAACGATGTTGCCGACCAAGCCCCAACCGATGGCAATTCTGCCGTTTTCGCGCGACCAGTCTACTACGGCTTCCGAGTCAATATGATGGGCCATGAGTCGCCAAACGTCCAACGCTTTTTCCTCCTCGTTATGCGCTTTGACCTTCGTGAAGCGCACGCGGTCCAACCCTAAAGTTCGCGGACGCGAAGATGCGGCTATCGAGAAACCGGGACCGGCTGCATTCGCGTCCGGTGCTCGCGAGGTTAAACTGCCACGGTAGGGAACGGCCTCCCGTGCGAGAAATCTGCGTCCCGCGCCTTACCGGCTTAGACAATCCGCACGGAGTAACTCAAGTGGGCAGACGGCCGTAGCAGCCATTGCGCGCGCGCCGGGCAAGAAAAAAGGCCTCAGCAATTGCCAAGACCTTTCAATAGTAGGTAAAAACGCACCTGACAGGACTCGAACCTGTGGCCTTCTGCTCCGGAGGCAGACGCTCTATCCGCTGAGCTACAGGTGCTCACGCTCGATACGGGAAAAGTGTACAGCGGTTCGCTCGCGCCGTCAAGAACGGCTTCGGTCGTGCGTACGCGCAACACCATCCGGGCCGGACGGGTCCAACGAACGCGCGGCCGAACCGCGACGCGAAAGGCACCTCCATGACAGCGCGCTTCCCGTCCCGGTCCCGGCTCCTTCTCGTTTGCGCGGCTTTGCTGATCGCCGCGCTCACTTTCAGTTCGATTAGCCGGGCGCAAACCGTCGCCCAGGTCGTGAATCCCCGGCGCGGCGGCGTCTGGGTGAGCGACGGGGCGCACGTCCTCGACGCCGCCACCGAACGGCGTTTGAACGCTTTGCTCGAACGGCTGGAAAAACAAACGCGGGCCGAGATGACAGTCGTAACCATTCGGCGCGCGGACGGCGCGGCGAGTCCCAAGCAGTTCGCCACGCGCCTGTTCAACCGCTGGGGCGTGGGCAAACGCGGCGCGGACAACGGCGTGCTCGTGCTGCTGGTGATGGACGCGCGGCGCATCGAGGTGGAAACGGGCCGGGGCATGGAGCGTGTGTTGCCCGACGCCCGCATTCAGGCAGTTTTGCGGGAGCGGGACATTCCGCGCTTCAAGGAGGATGACTACGGCGGCGGCGTGTTCGCGGGCGTCCAATCGTTCGCGCAGATTATCTCACGCGGCGGCGGTGGTTCGTCCGCTTCACCTTCGACCGCCCGACGAGCACAACGGCCAACGGCACGCGCCGCCCAGCAGGCTGCGCCGCCTTCGGTTCCCGACGATGGCTTTTTCGCGCCCGCCGCGCCGGACAACCGCGTGCCCGCTGGCGCGCTGGTCGCGGGCGGCGCGGCCGTCCTCGTGCTGCTGCCGTTCGGAGCGGGCGCGCTGTGGCGCAACCGGCCGCGCCGTTGCGTTCAGTGCGGCCAGCCGATGCGCTTTCTGGATGAGGCCGAGGACGACGCTCAACTCGCCTTCGGCCAGCAGTTCGAGGAAAACCTGGGCAGCGTGGACTACCGCGTGTGGCGCTGCGACCGGTGCCAGACCAGCCGCGTCGAGCGGGCGGCGAAGTGGTTCAGCGCCTACGACGATTGCCCGCTGTGCCGCCACCGCACCGTATACAGCCAGACCGACATTTTGCGCCATCCCACCTATGACTGGCCGGGTGAGTCGCTCACCATTCGCGCATGCCGCTTCCCCGGCTGCCCGTTCCGCGACAGCACGCGGCACATTTTGCCCGTTCGGCAGCGTCCCACGCAAACGCACCAGCATCATCACGGTACGTCGTCGAGCGGGTCGTCGAGCGGGTCGTCGAGCGGCGGCAGTTTCGGGGGCGGTTCGTCGGGCGGCGGGGGCGCGGGCGCGAGTTGGTGACGGCCCGCCGCCGCGACGCTCAGAAGCCGGACGACTCGTAACAGGCGCGGCCAGGCACGCAGACGCGCGCGCCAACGATGTCGTCGTCCGGGCCGATCACGGTCAGCGTGTGGCGGCAGTAAAAGGGAACGGGCGTGCCGTCTTCCTCGTCCGCCATTTGGCCGAAGGCGATGTAATCCCGCTTGCTCCGCAGATGCAGGCAGCGGGGCGCGGGCGCGGACGCGGCGCCCGGCGGATCGTCGGGCGCGGTCGGCGAGGGTGTCATGGCGTTGTTTTTCACCGGGACCGGCCGCGCCTCCTTTTTCCCTTTCCTGCCAGGGTTGACAGAACAGGCGCGGATGGGTAGAATGTGTATTATGAACACGAACACTGCCGCAACGAACGACGACCTGGCCGGCTACGACCCGGCCGCGTTCGAGCGACCGTCCGTCACCGTGGACGTGGTCGCCTTTACCGCCACCAACGACCGGCTCCACGTTCTGCTCGTGCGGCGCGGCGTCGCCCCGTTCGCGGGCGCGTGGGCACTGCCCGGCGGCTTCGTCAAGATGGACGAAGGCCTGGATGAGGCCGCGCGCCGCGAACTGCGCGAAGAAACCGACCTGACCGCGCCCGCCTACCTGGAACAACTCTACACCTTCGGCACGCCCGGCCGCGACCCGCGCACGCGCGTTATCTCCGTCGCCTACTTCGCCCTGCTGCCCGCCCCCGATTCGGGCCTGCCCGGTGCGCCAGAGGGCGGGCCGAAAGCCGGGACGGACGCCGCCGAAGCGGTTTGGCTGCCCGCCGACGCCTTGCCGTTCGCGCTCGCCTTCGACCACGCGGAAATCGTCGCGCTCGCCCTTTCTCGTTTGCGTGCCAAACTCGGCTACACGTCCGTCGCCGTCGCCCTGCTGCCGCCCGAATTCACTTTGTCCGAACTTCAGCGCACCTACGAAACCATCCTCGCCCGCCCGCTCGACAAGCGTAATTTTCGTAAAAAAATGCTGGCCGCCGAGGGCCTGTTGGAAGCCACGCCGCGCCAGAAACGCGACGGCGCGCACCGCCCCGCCCAACTCTTCCGCTTCACCAACCGCGAGCCGGTCTTTCTGGGCTGACCGGACCCCTGTTGCCCGGCGACTGAAGTCGCGGGCTGCGAAAACACAAAGCCTCCTGGCGGAGGCTGGGAAATCTGAGTCTCCGCAGGAAACTTCGTGTCTTTGTTGCCCGCGACTTCAGTCGCCGGGTGCGAGTAGGACAAGCCAACCATGAACCCTGAATACGATGTTGCCCGCTGGAACCTGCCGGTTGACGAACTGCGGGCGGGCTTCTTTTCGGCCAAGTACTTCCAGCGCACGAAGGCCATTTTGGAGCGGGACGGCGGCAAGGACGATCCGCGCGTCCTGATGCAGGTATTCCAGAAGGGCGAAAACACCGTCGTCTGCGGCGTGGACGAAAGCATTGCCGTGTTGAAAGCGGCGGCGGGCCGCTATGACGACGCGGGCGTTTGGCAATCGGCCTGGGACCAACTCACGGTGCGCGCGCTGCCCGAAGGTTCGACCGCGCAGCCGTGGGAAACGGTGATGACCATCGAGGGGCCGTACGCCGCGTTCGCGCACCTGGAATCGGTCTACCTGGGCATTCTCGCCGACCGGTCGGGCGTGGCGACCCGGACGCGGCGCATCGTCGAGTCCGCTGCGCCGCGTTCCGTTCTGTTCTTCGGCGACCGGTTCAAGGACTTCCGCACGCAGACCGGCGACGGCTGGGCGGCCCACGTCGGCGGCGCGAGCGGCGTCTGCACCGACGCGCACGCTTTTGCCTACGAGGTTGAGGCAGGGGGCACGATGCCCCACGCGCTGATCGCCGCGTGCGGCGGTTCGACCGTCGAGGCCGCGCGCCGCTTCGTCGAAACCTTCCCCGACGTACCGCTGGTCGCCCTCGTAGACTACGAAAACGACTGCGTCGAAACGTCGCTTGACGTTGCCCGCGCGCTTGGCGACCGGCTGCGCGCCGTGCGCTTGGACACGTCGGAAAAGTTGGTGGACGAAAGCCTGCGGCGCGACCCGCCCCCAAACGTCCCCGAAGAAAACCTGCGCGGCGTCAACCGCTATCTTTGTGAAAACGTGCGCCGCGCCCTCGATGCCGAAGGCTTCAACCACGTCCAGATCATCGCCAGCGGCGGCATGACGCCCGAAAAGGTTTCTCGCCTCAAGGACGTGGTGGACGTGTTCGGCGTCGGCTCCTCGCTCCTCAAGGGCGGCGGCGACTTCACCGCCGACATCGTTCAGGTGAACGGCCAACCGCAAAGCAAAGTCGGCCGCGCGTACCGCCCCAACGACCGGCTCGAAAACGTGAAAGGCTAAAAAGGCTCCGTCATGCTGCTGGAACTTGCCGTCGGGGACGCGTACGGCGCCGGCTTCGAGTACGCCGAGCCGGACTTCGTCGCGCGGCATAACGACCTTTCCGCCTACCAGAAACACCCCCATCACGCGATCCGGCCTGGCGCGTACACCGACGACACGCAGATGAGCATCGCCGTCGCCGAGGCCATCGCGGACGACCTGCCCTGGACGCCCGAAACGCTGGCCGCGAAGTTCGTCGAAGCGTTCAAGCGCGATCCGCGCTTCGGGTACGCGAGCCGCTTTTACGACTTTTTGCGCCGCGTCGAAACCGGCGCGCAGTTCCTCGCCGAGATCGTGCCCGCGAGCGACCGAAGCGGCGCGGCCATGCGCGCTCTTCCCATCGGCGTGTTTTCGATCATGGCCGAGGTTATCCAGCGTAGCACGCTTCAGGCTCGCCTCACGCACGACACGCCCGACGGCATCGCCGCCGCCGTCGCCGCATCCCTGATGAGCCACTATTTTCTGTACGACGTGGGGCCGAAACGCGATTTGACCGTGTTTTTGGAAAAGCACGTTCCCGGCCATCGCTGGGGCGAGCCGTGGCGCGGGCACGTCGGCGCGAAAGGCTGGATGAGCGTGCGCGCGGCCGTCACCGCGCTCGTCGCTCACGACCGTTTGAGCGACCTGCTCCGCGCCTGCGTCGCGTTCGGCGGCGACGTGGACACGGTCGCCACCATCGCGCTCGGCGCGGCCTCGTGCAGCCGCGAGGTGGAGCAGGACTTGCCCGAACCGCTCACCGCCGGCCTCGAAAACACCCGCTACGGCCATGACTATCTTGTCGCGCTCGACCGCCGCCTGCTCGCGCGCGTGACGCGGCTGGAGACGGCATGAAAACGTCCCCCGATGACAAGGGCCGCAAGCCGCCGCCTTCACTGCGCGAAATCGCTGCCCTCCTGCGCGACGTGGGCACCCTGCTGATCGGCGGGGCGGCCGTCGTGCGGGGCGGCCGTCGTGCGGGGCGGCAAGGCCGTTTACCATGAAGCCCGCACGCTGAGGCGGAAGCGATGCAAAGAACAAACGCCCGCCGCGCCACCGACGCCGGGCCGCCCGGCAAAAATGCGGCGACCCCGAAAGAAAACCATGCCCGAAACGTTGACCCTGTACCGTCCGGTCGGCCCGGAAGAGTTGGCGCTGATCCGCGACAACGGCTTTCGCGCCTTTCCGCCGCGCCTGCCGGAGCAGCCTATTTTCTATCCGGTGCTGAACGAAGAATATGCCACGCAGATTGCGCGGGGCTGGAACGTTCCCGCGTCCGGGGCAGGCTTCGTCACCCGGTTCCGCGTCCGGGCGGACTTCGCGCATCGTTACCCGGTTCAAACCGTCGGCGGCAGCGTGCATCAGGAACTGTGGGTGCCGGCCGACGAACTTTCCGAGTTCAACGCCAACCTCGTCGGCCTCATCGAAGTCGTCGCCGAGTTTCGCGGCCTGGAGACGGAGACATCCCATGCCGGAGATTAACTACGTCATCGGGGACGCGACCGACCCGCCCCGCAATACGCCTGCGGTCATCGTCCACGTCTGCAACGACATCGGCGGCTGGGGCGCAGGCTTCGTTCTGGCCGTTTCGCGCCGGTGGCCGGAGCCGGAAAAGCGCTATCGTGCTTGGCATCGGGGCGGCGAGGGAATCCCTTTCGCGCTAGGGCAGGTGCAGATCGTGCCCGTCGAGCCGAATGTATTCGTGGCAAACCTGATCGGACAACGCGGCACGGGCCGGGGGAGCGATGGCCGCGCACCGGTTCGCTACGAAGCCATTCGCGACGGGCTGGCACGAGTCGCCACGTTCGCGCTGGCGAACGGTGCATCCGTCCATATGCCGCGCATCGGCTGCGGACTGGCCGGCGGAAAGTGGGAAGAAGCCGGCCGCATCGTGCAGGAAGAACTTGCCGACCAAGACGTTCCCGTGAGCGTTTACGACCTTCCCTCACGCACCTGAACGCGACTTGACAACTAACCAAGAGGAGCAAACCATTGGAAGTAAAACACACCACGGCCCGGTTGGAGCGCGCGCTCTGTTCGCTCGAAGGTTTGTCGGTCGGCGACGCTTTCGGGGAGCAGTTTTTTGCGCGGCCGGGCGTGGCCGAGATGATGGTAGCCGAGCGCGCGATGCCTCGCCCGCAGTGGCATTTCACCGACGACACGCTGATGGCGCTGTCGGTCGTGTCGGTTCTGCGTCAACACGGCGCGGTCGCGCAGGACGCGCTCGCCCGAAGTTTCGCCGCGCGCTACGACTTTTCGCGCGGCTACGGCCCGGCCATGCACGGGATGCTGGAAAACGTGCGGCTCGGTGTGTCGTGGAGCGTTGCTGCGCGCTGGCTGTTCCACGGACAGGGTTCGTTCGGTAACGGCTCGGCCATGCGCGTCGCGCCGCTTGGCGCGTACTTCGCCGATGACCTGCCGGCAGTCGTGGAGCAGGCCCGGCTGTCGTCCGATGTGACACACGCGCACCCGGAAGCGGCGGCGGGCGCGATTGCCGTTGCGGTCGCTGCCGCCCTCGCGTGGCAGTCGCGCGGGGCAAACGCGCCGCCGCCGCCCCGCGCCGAATTCTTAAGCCGCATACTGCCTTTCGTGCCCGACAGCATCGTGCGCGAAAAAATCCGCCACGCACGCGATTTGGACCCGTCCGCCTCGGTGCGGCTTGCGGTCGCCGCGCTCGGCAACGGAACGGGCGTGTCCGCGCAGGACACGGCTCCCTTCGCGCTCTGGTGCGCGGCCGGCCACTTAGACAATTACGAAGAAGCGTTGTGGCTGACCGTCAGCGGCTTCGGCGACCGCGACACGACCTGCGCCATCGTGGGCGGCATTGTCGCGGCGTACACGGGCACGGAAGGCATTCCGGCCGCGTGGCGGGCAGACCGTGAACCACTTCCCGCCTGGCCCTTCGGGGAGTAAAACCATGCAAGTCAACCCCACCGACGCGCTCGTGATCGTGGACGTGCAGAACACGTTCTGCCCCGGCGGGACGCTGCCGGTCGCAAATGGCGATGAAGTGGTCGCGCCGCTGAACCGGGTCATGCCCCTGTTCGCGCCCGGCCGCGTGTTCGCTACGCAGGATTGGCACCCAAACGATCACCGCTCGTTTCAGGCGCGTGGCGGGCCATGGCCGCCGCACGCCGTTCAGAACACGCCGGACGCCGAATTGCACCCCGGCCTGGACAAAAGCCGCATCGCGGCCGTGATCCAGAAAGGAACGACGGTTGACCGCGACGCTTATTCGGGCTTTGATGGAACCGATCTTGCCGGACGCCTGCGCGCACTCGGCGTTTCGCGCGTCTTCGTGGGCGGCCTCGCCACGGACTACTGCGTCAAGGCGACCGCGCTCGACGCGCGCGCGGCCGGCTTCGACGTGGTCGTGCTCGAAGACGCCTGTCGGGCCGTGAACGTCGCGCCCGGCGACGGCGAGCAGGCGCTAGCCGAGATGGAGGCGGCCGGCTGCCGCATCGCCCGGACCGAAGACCTCGCCCCCAGCGCGGAGCCGGAGCGTGCGCCCCGTGTGATACAATCCGGCGTTTGAAAACCGGGGATCGCCCCGCTCAAGAACGCAAAAAAGTAAGAAAAGCACACGAGAATGAAAGTAGTTATTCTGGGCTGCGGGCGCGTGGGCGCGGCGCTTGCCAAGCAAATGGCCGGCGAAGGCCACGACGTGACCATCATTGACCGCGACACGGGCGCGTTCCGGCGGCTCGGCACGCGCTTCAAGGGAACGAAAATCGTCGGGCCGGGAACCGACGTTGACGTGTTGCGGCGCGCGGGCGTCGAGGGGGCGGACGCGTTTTTTTCCGTCACCGACGGCGACAACCGCAACATCATGGCTGCCCAGATCGCCAAAAACGTTTTCAACGTGCCGCGCGTTCTGACCCGTTTGTACGACCCTAACCGCGCGCAGGCGTACCAGGAAATGGGCATCCAAACGATCTGCACCACGGCCATCGCCACCGGCCTGCTCCACGACATGGCGCTCGGCGTGTCCGACGGCGACTTGCTGCGCTATTTGCGCGCGCCGGGCGCGGCCGTGGACGCCCTGACGCCGCCCAACAACAATGGCGTACCTGCCGCCGCGACGGCGAACGCCCCCCACTGACGAAAGGAATCCGCGAACGTGTACTGCATCGTGGTGGGCGGCGGCAACGTCGGCTATTACCTGACCAAGGACCTTTGTAAAGCCGGGCACGAAGTTCTGCTGCTCGAAAAAGACCGCGGCACGGCCGCCCGGCTGCGCGAAGACTTGGGCGAGGTCGCGCTTCAGGGCGACGGCTGCGAGGTGCGCGTCATGGACGAGGCGGGCTTCGGCCGCGCCGACGTGATCGTGGCCGTGACCGGCGAGGACGAGGACAATCTGGTCGTGTGCCAGATGGCGAAACAGCGTTTTCAGGTGCCGCGCACCATCGCCCGCGTCAACTCGCCCTCGAACGAGGCCATTTTCAGCAAACTCGGCATTGACACGACCGTTTCCTCGACCCGCATCATCTTCAACCTGATCGAGCAGGAGATCGAGACCGACGAGGTGATCCCGATTGCCGCCCTGTCACGCGGCAATTTGGAAATCGTCGTGGTCGAAATGTCCGAACACTCGCCGGTCGCCGGGCAAAGCATCGCAAACGTGCGACTGCCCGCCGAGGCGCACATCGTGTCGGTCATCCGCGACGACAAAGGGCTGCTCCCCACGCCGTCCATGGTTCTTCAGGCCGGCGACTCGGTTCTGGCCCTGGTCCATGCCGAGCGCGAAGACGAACTGCGCCGCCTGTTCACCGAAACCAGCGCGGCGAGCAGCAGCACGGTCCTCGCGTAGACTTGCTGCCGCCAAACACGCCAACCCAAACAACGGCGGCGGCGACGGGCGCTTTGTTACCAGAGTCGCCGCGTCGCCGCCGCCGTTTTTCGTGCGCCGGCTGCCTGTTCGTTCTTGCCGCGCTCGCGCTGATCGGCTTCCTCGCCGGGCGCGAAATGAACGCTCGCCTGCGCACCATCCCGGCCGAAGTTCTCGCCCCGCCGCCCCCCGCGACCCCGGCCGAGGCGCGGGTGCAAAAACAGGCCCAGGCGACCGCCGAGCAGGCGCTGCGCGACGCGACTCAGGTTCTCGCCCGCGCCCGCCGGCAGGAAACCGCCGCTGCCGCCGCCGCCACAAACGTTTTGCCTGCCGCGCCGCCGGCCGCCGTTGCCGGCCGCGCCGCGCCCGCCCTTGCTCCGATTGCAGACGCGCCCTACCAGGTCGTGTTCCGCGAAAAAGACCTGAACACGCTGCTGCGCACCCATGCGGGCGCGAAAAAGGCGCTCAAGCGTTGGGGCGTGGACGCGGCCGTCGTTCACCTGAAGCCGGGCCGCCTGCGCGTCGGCGCGTTGGTGCATCTGCCGCCCCTGCCCGGCCTGCGCCGCGACGCCCAAGGCGGCGACGGCAAGGAGGACGCGCCGCTGTACGTGGAAGCCGAGGGCGGCGTGACCGTGGACGACATGGGCCGCCTCACGTTTCACCCCGAAGCCGTGCGCGTCGGCGCGGTAAACGCCCCGGCCGCCGTCGCCCGCGAGGTGGAAAAACGGCTTTCCGACGTTCTCGCCCGCGCGACGAACAGGCAGGCCACGTCCCGATTGCCCGGCCGTCTGAAAAACGTGCGGCTTGAAGAGGGCCGCATCGTGCTGGACGGCATCGTGCCTGCGCGCGCCCCTAACGCTCCGCCTCGCCCCGAATGAAGGCTTCCGTTTTCTCGCGCGCCTCGTTGTCCGTGAACTGCGTGGGCGGCGTCTTCATCAGGTAACTCGACGGCGAAACGAGCGCGCCGCCGATCCCCCGGTCAAGGGCGATCTTGGCGCAGCGAATCGCGTCAATCACCACGCCCGCACTGTTGGGCGAGTCCCAAACTTCCAATTTCAATTCAACCGACAGGGGCACGTTGCCGAACGTCGTGCCCTCCATGCGGATGTAGCAAAACTTGCGGTCCTGAAGCCAGGGCACGTAATCGCTCGGCCCGACGTGCGCGTCCTCATTGCTCATCGGGTAGTCCAATTGGCTGGTTACGGCATTCGTTTTGCTGATCTTTTTTGATTCCAGCCGGTCGCGGTCCAGCATATTTTGAAAATCCGTGTTGCCGCCGAAGTTGAGTTGGTACGTGTGGTCGAGGCGCACGCCGCGCTCCCGAAACAGATTGGTCAAAACGCGGTGCGTGATAGTCGCGCCCACCTGCGACTTGATGTCGTCGCCGATGATCGGCAGCCCGCGCTCCCGGAACTTTTGCTCCCAGCACGGGCGTGATGCCAAAAAAACGGGCACGCAGTTGACGAAGCCGCAGCCCGCTTCAATCGCCTGCTCGGCGTACCACTGCGCGGCCTCTTCGGACCCGACCGGCAAATAACACACGACCACGTCGGTCTTCGTTTCGCGCAAAACGGCGGCCACGTCAACCGCCGTGCCGGACGCCTCGGCGATCACGTCGCGCGTGTATTTGCCCAGCCCGTCCAGCGTTTTGCCCCGCTGCACGGTCACGCCGAGCGGCGGCACGGATGCAAACTTGTACGTGTTGTTCGGGGATGCAAAGATCGCCTCGCTCAGATCGCGGCCGACCTTCGTTTCGTTCACGTCGAACGCGGCGGAAAAAACAACGTCGCAAACGTGATACTCGCCCAGCCGAACGTGCATCAGGCCGGGCACGAAGTCGTCCTCGTTCGCGCTTTCGTAAAACGTCACGCCCTGCACGAGCGACGAGGCGCAGTTGCCGACGCCCACGAAGGCGACACGGATGGTTTTTTTGGATACGGCGGGCACGCGGGCGCTCCTTATTCAGCACATTCGACGGCGGTTGTACTTACCTGGTTGTACTTACCTGCTCGCGCCCGCCCGCGTCAAGCGGCCCGCCGCGCATTTCTACAAAACGCGGGCCAAGACCGCGCCCAGCCAGACGGCAAGAAAACCGGCCGCCAGGCTCCCCAGCGCATTGCCAAAAGCGCGAAAAAGCGCGCCCGCTTCGACAAGCGTGAGGGTCTCGTATTCAAAGGTTGAAAACGTGGTGTACGCGCCCACAAATCCGGTGGCGACGAGAAGCCGAAGCGTTTGCGCCTGAGGAACCTGTGCGCGCTCGATCACGAGCGTCAAGAAAAGCCCCAGGATAAACGACCCGGAAACGTTGATGACAAAGGTGCCCCACGGAAAACCCGCGCCGCCGTACTTCTGTTGAATCCAGGTTCCCAGCCAGTACCGCGCGTTGGCTCCCAAAAACCCGCCCAAACCAATCCAACCGACCTTTTGCAGCACGTCAAACCCTTGCGTCATCGAACTTCCCCGGAAAGGCGCGCGCGCGCGCCCCGGCGTTTTTGACACGATGTATTTTTCGTCGGGCAGGTTGGCTGATACCTACGTTCCCGCACCGCTTTTGTTACGGCCCCGGAGCAGAAAGGCGAGGCCCAAGGCGGCAGCGCCCACGAGCAGCCGCTTGTTGTTCGGGTGCAGTTCGAGGGCGCGCGTGTACAGGCTTTTTTTGGTCAGGTGGTCAAACGAGCCTTCCGAGCGCGACGGGCCGTCCACCGAATCGAACAAGTTGTCCTGAACCGGCGCGGCCTGACGGCTCTTCATTTTCTTGAAGATCATGCCCCCGCCGGACAACATCAGCCGGTCCAGCAAAACCGGACTGAGGGCCTGCCCCACGCCGAGCGCCTTGCCCGCCCCGCCCGCGTACAAATCGCGCCGCTTGTTTTCGGCCGCGAACAAAATCGCCTGGGCCACCACGGACGGCGGGTAGGCCGGCGGGACCGGCTGCGCCTTGACGCCCAGTTTGGAGCGCGCGTTGTCGTAAAACGGCGTGTTGATCGAGGCGGGCAGGATGACCGTCACCCAAACGCCCGTGTTGCGCTGCTGCAGTTCCATGCGAAGCGATTCGCTGAAGCCGACGACGCCGTGCTTGGAGGCGCAGTAAACGCTCATCAGCGGAACGGAACGCACGCCCAGGCCGGACGCGACGTTGATGATCGTGCCCCCGCCGCTGCCGTCGGCTTTGCGCCGCATCCGGGCAGCGGCCACCCGGCAGCCGTAAATCGTGCCGTTCAGATTGACCTTCAGAACCCGGTCAATCTCCTCATCGGCCAGGTCGGCGGCCTCGGCATAAACGCTGATGCCCGCGTTGTTGACCCAGGTATCAATCCGGCCGAAGCGCGCGACGGCCTCGTCGGCAAGTCGTTCGACCTGATCCGGCTCGGACACGTCGCATACGACGGCGTGCGCGCGCCCACCCGCCGCCTCAACGTCCCCGGCGACCTGCCGAAGCGCCGTTTCGCCGCGCGCGGCCAGCATCACGGACGCGCCTTTTTTGCCGGCCTCAATCGCCGTTTCACGCCCGATTCCGCTGGACGCGCCCGTGATGACAATGACCTGCTCGCTAACTGGTTTCGGCATGGATAGGCTGCGCTCTTTCTATGATTAAGGGGCTTGCGGCGCGGCGGGGGCGGTCGGAGTGGCCGCGTCGTCACTGGCCGGGCGGCCGGACAGCGAGGAAGGGGAATTCAGGTGCGCGCCCCGGTCAATGCTCACGTCGAGACGGTGGACGAGTTCGCCGCCCAGCCAGCCACCGAACAACGCGATGCCCAATCCGATCACGCTTAAAATAACGGGGATGCCTTCGGGCGTGACCGTCGGCCGTCCGCCAGCCTGCCCGTAGCGCATCAGCCACGAGATTCCGAACAGCGTCAGTCCGGCGGTGTTGGCTGCCCCGTGGATCAGCCCGACGCGCTTTGCCCGCGTGCCCAGCGGGATGGCGAGCCAGTCCCACAGCCCGAAAACAGCCGCGACCAGGCCGCCGATCACGCCGGCCGCGATCATGTAAAACGAGGCGGCGAACAGGCCGCGATTTCCCGCGATCAGCCCGATGATGTCGAACAAAACCGCCGTGCCCAGCAGGCCCAGCGGGAACACGATCAGAACAGGATGAATTGGGTGGCCGAAAAGTTTGGCCCGGCTTTCCATGAGTGGGTCTCCCGCGCCGACGGCCGCGTCGTGCGTTATGTTTTGTCGCTGCCGTCGGTTTCGAGGATGGATTCGTTCAGACTCTTCAGCGTGCCGTCCGCTTCGGCAACAAAGGAGTTCGGAGCATCGAGGTGCGCGCCCGCGTCCACGCTCACGCCCAAACGGTGGATGAGTTCGCCGCCCAGCCAGCCGGTGAACCCGGCCAAGCCCGCGCCGGCAAGTGACAGCAAAATGGCGGTCGGGGTGGGCGCGTAATCCGGCTGTTTGCGGCGCAAAAACCAGGACGCGCCGAACAAACCCAGAACGGCCGCGTTGCCCAAGCCATGGACCTGCCCGATTTGCTTGGCGCGCGTGCCGGGCGGAATCGCCAGCCAGTCAATCAGGCCGGGCACGGCGGCAGCCAGCCCGCCCGCGATGCCGGACGTGATCATGGCTTGAGAAGTTGCGGCGGTTTTGGGGTTTTTGTCGCGGGCGTGCAAAAAATCGTACACGACCGAGGTTCCCAGTAGGCCGAGCGGGAACACGATCAGGATCGGGTGCAGGGGATGGCCGGCCACCTTGGAATGGCTTTCCATCGCCTGCGCGGGCTGCTCCGGCTCTTGGGAAAAGGCGGCTTGCAGCGGATTTTCTTCCGGCACGGGGGCGTGGCTCCTTGCTTTATTCTTCGGAAAGGCCGACGCCAAGCGTTCGCGGTGCGCCGTTCTCGCCCTCGGCGGCGGCGTTCGTGCCCTTCATTTCGTCGGTTTCGTCGTCGTCGGCCCCGGCCGCTTTTTCCGACTCCACGATGGGCTTGGACAACTGGGTGACGGGCGGCTCCTGGTCGGCGTCGCTCTGGGTACGCATCTGATCGGCGGCGTCGGTGAGATTGGTTTCGGCCACGGGCTTTGTTCCTTAGTTCCGGCTCTTTAAGGCAACGGGCGCGGCCCGCATGCGTGCGGGCCGCGCCCAAAAGGCTGACAAGAAGGAACGCGGCTACTTCGTGCCGTTGTCCATTTTCATCGCGCCCATCTTGTCCTTCTCGTACTGCTTCGCGGCCATCGAAAGCGGGATGCCAAGCGTCTTGGCGGTTTCCACGATCATGCTGGTGTGGCCCTGGATTCCGGGCAAGTAGGTCGCGGCGTAGTTCGTCGCTTCCTTGTCGCGGCCGGTCCGGTTTTCCTTTTGGAACAGGTCAATGGTTTTCAGGTGCGCCTTGACCTGGCCGCCCATAAAGGCCTTGTCGAAAGCCATACCGCTTTTGCGGCTCAGTATGGCGTACATCGCGCGCTGCTCGGCGTTGGGCTGTTTGGGCATCATGACCTTCGCGGACTGAGCCACGGGCTTCAAGTCTTGAAGCGCCTTGCCATGATCCTTGATCAGCATTTTAGCGATCATCTGCACGCCTTCATTCCGGCTCTTTTTGAGGGCCAACTGGCTGGTCATGACTTCGGCCATGTTGCCCTGAGCCGCCGCCATGATGAACATCTTGTCCACGGGCGCAACCGTGTTGTTGACCGGCGGCGTCTTTTTGATCATTCCCTGCGCTGCCTGCACGGCGGCGGGACCGGCCAAGCCGAACGCGGCGGCGGCGGCGAACAGCGCCAGGGTGTTTTTCCGATGCATCCGATACTCCTTCTAAACCCGTGCGCCGCGTCCGTGTTTTCTTCAACGGCGCCGGGAAACGAACGTGGGGATCACATCCGGTTGCTACCCGTTTGCTCGACGGCCCGAAACGGCGCGCGTGACGGGGTAGCATCCAGAAAAAACGCCCTTTCACGACAGGAAACCTTCGATGCCTTTGTTTTCCGCCGAACTGCCGCTTGTGATCCCGCGACCCAAGCAGATGACCGCGACCACGAGCGGCGAACCATTCCGCGTCACGCCCGAAACGCGCATCGTGGTCGCGGACGCGGCGACGCCGCAAGACAAGCAGGGCGCGGAGATCGTGCGAAGCGAAATCCAAATACGCTTCGGTCTCGACGTGCCCGTCGTGCGCGCCCGCGACGCCTTTGTGCGGCAAGGCGTGAACGTGATCGCTATCGGGGACGGCGAACGCAACGCGCTTCTGACCCGCCTCCGGGCCGCCGAACGCCTCGCCCCGCCCGACAAGCCCGAAGGCTACGCACTTCTGGTGACCCCGCGCGCCGTTCTGGTCGCCGGGCGGGACGCGCGCGGGGCCTTTTGGGGAACGCAGACGCTGCTCCAACTCCTCGCGCCCGACGGTTCCGGCGGCGCGCAGGTGCGGCCCGCGAAAATCAGCGACTGGCCCACGCTGTCCGTGCGCGCCGTGCATCTGTTCCACGGCCGAAACGCGCGCCTATTCCATGAAAAATTGATCGGCCGCGTACTGTCGCGCTTCAAGATGAACGCCGTGTTCCTCCAGGCCGAGCAATTGCGCTGGGACGCCGACCCGGCCGTCGCGCCGGTCTGGGCGGGCCGCAAAGCCGACGTGCGGGCCGAGATCGATTTTGCCGCCCGGCGCAACGTGACCGTGTACCCGCTCGTGCAAGGCCTGGGCCACATGGAATGGCTGTTCGGCCGCCCGCAAAACCGCGCCTTCGCCGAAGACTCGGAAACGCCCTACGCGCTCAACGTGACCAACCCGGCCGCGCTCGCCTATTTGGGCCGGATCATGGCCGAGGCCGACGACCTGTTCGACGCGCCCGCCTTCCACGTCGGCTTGGACGAGGTAACGATGCGCGGCCGGTTCCCGTTTCGCTCGCAGGGCAGAACCTTCGCCGACCTCTTCTTAACCGGCGCGCGCCACTGGCACGACTTCTTCGCCCGGCGCGGAAAGCCGATCTGGATGTGGGCCGACACGCTGCTCTACGCGCCCGAAGTCGCCCCGTCCTTCGGCACGGCCCCAACCAGCGCCGACGCCGCCCGCCTGCGCCTCGAACTGCCCAAAAACATTGTCATGGTGGACTGGCAGTACAGCCCCCGCCCCGCCTACCCGTCGCTGAAAGTGCTCCGCGACGCGGGCTTTCCCGTCGTCGCCGCGACCTGGTACGACCCAAACGGCATTCGTCAGTTCAGCCGGGCCGCCGCCCAGGTCGGCGCGCTCGGCGCGATCCAAACCACCTGGGCCGGCTACGAAAGCAAGGAAGCCGTCCTCGACACCGACCAGCGCAAACAATTCACCGCCATGATCATCGCCGCCGACTACTTCTGGAACGGCGGCGACGGCCCCGCCCCCGCCGACCTGCCCTACGACGCCAACGAAATCTTCACCCGCGCCTACGCCGGCCCCACCCGCGAGTAGTCCCTTTCATGCCACAGGACCAGCAGTTCAAGGAAACGCTCCAGGCGTTCTTCCCCGACTTCATCGCGCTGTTCTACCCCGACGTTGCCGCCGGGTTCGACTGGGCGCGCGGCGTCATGTTTCTGGACAAGGAAACGTTCACCGACGTAGGCGAAGGCAGCCGGCGCGAGGCCGACATCGTCGCGCAGGCGTTCACCCGAAGCGGCGTGCCGGAAATTATCCTCGTCCACGTCGAGGTGCAGACGCAGCGGCGCGGCGCGGCGCGTTCGCGCGCCGAATGTGGGAATACTACGCGCTTTTGTGGCTGCGGCGCGGGCTGCCCGTGCTGCCCATCGCGCTGTACCTCGCACCGGGGACCGGCGGCCTGGCAGTGGAAACGTTCGAGACCGTTCTTTTCGGCGACCCCATCCTGACGTTCCGCTACCGCGCCGTCGGCCTCCCCGATCTGGCCGAAGCCGACGACGAAAACCAGCCTAACCCGCTCGGCCCCGCGCTCGGCACGTTCATGCGTTCGCCCGAAACGCGGCGCGTCGTTCGCCGGTTGAGGGCGCTGCAAAAGCGCGCGATAATCGAAGCGGACGACGCCCGCCGGGCGCTGCTGCTCGGCCTGATTGACCGCGCGCTGCCGCTGACCAGCGAGCAGGAAACAGACGAGTTCCGCCGGCTCTTGGGCGAGCCGGCACAACAGGAGGTTCGCAACATGATTACGATCTACGAGCAGTGGGGCCTGGAGCGCGGACTCGGGAGTGCCTAAAGGCTAACGGGTAGAATTGCGGCATGGATGAACAGCCTGTTTCGCCGGTTTCTCCTGTTGTGCCTCGGTTTGTGGCTCGGTGCCCGCATTGCGACAGCGACAAACGCCAAACCA
>JAABUN010003812.1_pt1 | contig 22211 bp, 18 predicted proteins | sample 5559311 | NCBI WGS metagenome assembly JAABUN01 (sample SAMN10711877, study PRJNA513370) | rock metagenome | isolation source: Antarctica rocks | place: Antarctica: Victoria Land, Siegfried Peak sud
CCCGCATCTCTTCGGCGCCATCTCCTGCGGCGTCCCGCTGCTGGACATGCGCCGGTACACGAAGCTGTCGGCCGGATTCTCCTGGATAGCCGAGTACGGCGACCCGGACAAGCCGGAGGAGTGGGAATACGTACGGACCTTCTCGCCGTACCACCTCCTCCGGGACGACGTCGCCTACCCGAAGACCCTGATCTGGACCGCGACGAGTGACGACCGGGTGGGCCCGGTGCAGGCCCGCAAGATGGCCGCGAAGATGAAGGACCTCGGAATCCGGAACGTGTGGTTCCACGAGGCGCTGGAGGGCGGTCATGCGGGCGCTGCTGATAACCGCCAGGCGGCCAGGATGCACGCCATGAGTTTCGAGTTCCTGTGGCGGGTGCTGACCGGATCGCTCTGAACCGGACTCCGCGGCGGCACCAAGGCGGCACCGCAGCAGCACCGCCAAAGGCCGCAGCAGCACTGCGGTAGCACCACGGCTGCACCGAGGTAGCACCTTGAAGACACCGCCAAGGCGCCCAGGCACGGACCCGGTCAGGGCATAGACGGCGGTTTTGCTCTTGCCGTCACCTTGTGGGTAACCTTGGGAGGCTAGAGATAGCCGATGGAGACGTGCCAGAGCGGCCGAATGGGCTTCACTGCTAATGAAGTGTGGGCCTAAAGCCTACCGGGGGTTCAAATCCCCCCGTCTCCGCTTGAAGGGCTCCGCTCCTGCGGGGCCCTTTTCGTTCGTCTCTTCCGCACTAAGCCTTGAGCGCCAGGGCGAAGGGAAGGACCCCTGAAGCGCCGGCCGCCCGCAGTGCCCGCCCGGCCTCCGTGATGGTCCAACGGCTGTCCGCGACGTCATCGACGAGCAGCACGGGCCCGGGATTAGCAGCGAACCAGGCGGCGCCCTCGTCCGGAACGGCGAAGTGGTCCCACACCGAACCGAGGCGGAAGGCGCTGTTACCGCCGGGCTGACCCTGCGGGAAACCGTGTGGCGTGGTCAACTGCCCGAGGTAGGGGATGCGGCCGACACCCGCGAGCGCCTGAGCGAGGGAGACGATGAGCTCCGGGCGCCGCCGGGAGGGAACGCTGACCACGGCCACGGGTCGCTCCTCCCAGCCCCACTGCGCCAGCACCCGGACCACGGCCTCGACGACGGCGGGGTCCAGCGGGGCATCAGGCGTCGCGCCCGCGAGGAGCTCGCGCAACCTGTTGCCCCACCCGAGGTCGGTGAGACGCGCAAGGGCGCGACCGGGCAGGCTGACCTCCCCCGGCTTCAGTTTTCCCTTCAAGGGCACCCCGAGCTTGTCCATACCGGATGGCCACTGGCTCCGGGGCTCGAGCTCCACGCCAACCCTGCTGAGGGCCCGGCTCGCGGAGTCGGACGCCTCGTGGGCCACCTCGTCGGAGTACCAGGGGCCGGCGCAGTTGTCGCAGCGGCCGCAGGGGGTGGCGGCGGGATCATCGAGGGACGTCGCGAGGAACTCCATGCGACAGGCGGTGGTGTTCTCGTAGTCGAGCATCGCCTTCTGTTCCACGACGCGCGCCTCGCTGATGCGGCGGTACCGTTCGGCGTCGTACGTCCAGGGTGTCCCCGTGCTCTCCCACCCTCCGGTGACCTTGCGGACCGCGCCGTCGACGTCGAGCACCTTGAGGAGGAGTTCGAGGGGCGAGCGCTTCAGGTTGACGCGCGTCTCCAGCGCCGGTGTGGACAGGACGACACCGGGCTCGAGGGAGTCGAGCACCTGGAGTGCTGCATCCTGTGAGGGCATGGAAGCGGTGGCGAAGTACTCCCAGATATCGCGGTCCTCGGCGCCGGGCAGCAGCAGCACGTCCGCGTTGGGCGTCCCTCGCCCGGCACGCCCCACCTGCTGGTAGTACGCGACAGGAGAGGACGGAGCCCCGAGGTGCACCACGAAGCCGAGGTCCGGCTTGTCGAACCCCATGCCGAGCGCGCTGGTGGCAATGAGTGCCTTCACCTCGTTGTTCTTGAGGGCGCTCTCTGCGGCCTCGCGATCGGCGGGATCCGTTCGGCCCGTATAGGCGCGGACGGCGTGCCCGTTCTCCCGCAGCAGCCGTGCGGTGTCCTCGGCGGCCGACACCGTCAGGGCGTAGATGATGCCACTGCCGGGTAAGTCCGACAGATGGGTGAGGAGCCAGGCGAGGCGCGACCGGGGACTCGGCAGACGGAGTACCCCGAGGCGCAGCGACTTGCGTGCCAGCTCGCCGCGCAGCGTGAAGACGTCGGTGCCGCCGGCTCCGAGCTGCTCCTCGACGTCCTTGACCACACGCGAGTTCGCCGTCGCCGTCGTCGCCAGCACGGGCACGCCCTGCGGCAGCCCCACGATGAGTTCGCGGAGGCGGCGGTAGTCGGGCCGGAAATCATGGCCCCAGTCGGAGATGCAGTGCGCCTCGTCGATCACGAGCAGGCCGGTACTCCGCATGAGTTCGGGCAGGTACACCTCACGAAAGGAAGGGTTGTTGAGACGCTCGGGCGAGACGAGAAGGACGTCCACCTCGTTCGCCTGGAGCTTCGCCGTGATGTCCTGCCACTCGGTCTGATTCGCCGAGTTGATGGCCTCGGCCCGGACTCCCGCCCTGGCGGCGGCGGCCACCTGGTCCCGCATGAGCGCGAGCAGGGGCGAGACGATCAGGGTTGGTCCGGCACCACGAGCCCGGAGGAGCAGACTCGCCACGAAGTACACGGCAGACTTTCCCCAGCCCGTCCGCTGGACGACGAGGGCACGCCGACCGTCCTCGACCAGGGCTTCGATGGCCTCGAACTGACCGTCGTGGAACTGCGCATCCGGCGATCCCACGAGGGTGTGCAGGATGGTGGTTGCTTGTTCGTTCAGCGTGGTGGTCGGCGACATGTTCCCAGTATCCCAGCACCCTCCCCCACTCCCCGCGGGAGCGCCGCTATGTGTGCAACCGGTGCTTCGACACCACCCGATACACTTCCAAGCGTGACTACAACCCCCGATCTCTCAGCATCCTTCAAGGCCTATGACGTCCGCGGCATCGTCGGCGAGACCATCACGGTGGACTCGGTCAGGGCGGTCGGGGCGGCCTTCGTGGACTCCCTGGAGCTGGCTGGTGAGACCATCCTCGTCGGCGGCGACATGCGCCCGTCGTCGCCCGAATTCTCGAAGGCCTTCTCCGAGGGTGCCACCCTCCGCGGGGCCAACGTGCTGTTCCTCGACCTGATCTCCACAGACGAGTTGTACTACGCGAGCGGCACACTGGACGCGGCAGGCGTGACCTTCACCGCCAGCCACAACCCTGCCCAGTACAACGGGATGAAGATGACGCGCCCCGGGGCCGTCCCCGTGTCCTCCGAGACGGGCCTCAAGGACGTGCAGCAGCGCGCCGAGCGCTACCTCGCCGACGCTGCCATTCCCGCCGCGGACGTGCAGGGCCAGACGAGCGTGCGCGACATCCTCGAGGAATACTCGAGGTTCCTCCGCACCCAGGTGGACCTCTCGTCGTCGCGCCCGCTCAAGATCGTGGTCGACGCCGGCAACGGCGTGGCGGGGCTCACCACTCCCGCCGTCCTCGGGGACCGGCTCCTCCCGGCGCTGCCCTTCGAGATCGTCCCCCTCTACTTCGAGCTCGACGGCTCGTTCCCGAACCACCCGGCCAATCCCCTTGAACCGGAAAACCTCCGCGACCTGCAGGCCGCCGTCGTCGAGCACGGCGCGGACATCGGCATCGCGTTCGACGGCGACGCCGACCGTTGCTTCATCATCGACGAGAAGGGCGAGCCCGTCTCGCCGAGCGCCATCACGGCCATGATCGCGCGCCGTGAGATCGCCCGCGCGCAGGCCGCCGGGGAGGCCGAGCCCGTGATCATCCACAACCTCATCACCTCGCGCGCGGTGCCGGAACTGATCAGGCACGACGGCGGCCGCCCGGTCCGCACGCGCGTGGGCCACTCGTTCATCAAAGCCGTGATGGCGAAGGAAGGCGCGGTGTTCGGCGGCGAACACTCGGCCCACTACTACTTCCGCGACTTCTGGAATGCGGACACGGGCATGCTGGCGGCCATGCACGTCCTGGCCGCCCTCGGTGAGCAGGACGGCCCGCTGTCCGAGTTCGGCCGGGAGTACGAACCCTACTTCTCCTCCGGGGAGGTCAACTCCAAGGTCGAGGACCTGCCTGCGTCCATCGCCCGAGCCCGCGCCGAATTCGAGCAGGACGGCGTGGCGGTCGACGACCTCGACGGCCTGACCTTCACCCCCGATCACGGCTCCTGGTGGTTCAACCTACGCCCCTCGAACACCGAACCCTACCTCCGACTCAACGCGGAGGCCGTCGATCCCCGAACGCTCGAGGACCTCGTTCAACGCGTCCTCGCGGTCATCCGCGACTAGACCCCCGAGCCACTCGCCCGAAAGCGCACGTACGGCGGGTCCCACAGCCCGGGACCCGCCACAGCTGCACACCCGACGACCAACACGACGACACACTCGACGAAGACGACGAACTCCGGTTCAGGCGACGCTGAAGCGTTCCTTCAGCTCGTCGAGCTGCCCCCTGAGTTCGTCGGGCAGTGACTCACCGAAGCGCGCGTACCACTGCTCGATGCCCGCGAGCTCCTCCGCCCACTCCACCGCATCGACGTGCACGGCGGCCTCGACCTCCGCGGGCGTCATCTCCAGACCGGTAAGATCGAGGGATTCACCGGTTGGGACGAACCCGATCGGGGTCTCGACGGCGTCAGCCGTACCCTCGAGCCGTTCGATGATCCACTTGAGCACGCGCGAATTGTCGCCGAAGCCGGGCCAGGCGAAACCGCCGGTCGCGGTGCGGCGGAACCAGTTGACGAGGAAGATCGTCGGCAGGCGGTCCTGGTCCGCGCCCGCGCTCAGGGTGAGCCAGTGACGCAGGTAATCGCCGGCGTCGTAGCCGATGAAGGGCAGCATGGCCATCGGATCGCGGCGAACCAGGCCCACCTCGCCCGCTGCGGCGGCCGTGGTCTCCGAGGACAGCGTCGAGCCCATGAAGATGCCGTTCGCCCACGTGCGGGACTGCGTGATCAGCGGCACCGTCGTCTTGCGGCGGCCGCCGAACAGGATCGCGGAGAGCTCGACGCCGTCGGGCCTGTTGAACTCCTCTGCCAGCATGTCGATCTGGTCGATCGGCGTGCAGAACCGGGCATTGGGGTGCGCTGCCGGGTGGTCCATGTCCGGCGTCCAGTCCCGGCCCTGCCAGTCCGTGAGGTGCGCGGGCACCTCCTCGGTCATGCCCTCCCACCACACGCCGCCGTCGTCGGTGAGTGCGACGTTGGTGAAGACCGAGTTGCCCTTCGCGATCGCCCGCATCGCGTTCGGGTTGGTGTGCCAGCCCGTGCCGGGAGCGACGCCGAACAGGCCCATCTCGGGATTCACGGCCCGCAGCTCGCCCTCCTTGCCGAAGCGCATCCACGTGATGTCGTCGCCCAGAGTCTCGACCTTCCAACCGTCGATCGTCGGATCGAGCAATGCCAGGTTGGTCTTGCCGCAGGCCGAGGGGAACGCAGCTGAGAGGTAGTAGGTCTTGTCCTGGGGAGAGGTGAGCTTGAGGATCAGCATGTGCTCCGCGAGCCAGCCCTCCTCGCGCGCCATGACGGAGGCGATCCTCAGGGCGTAGCACTTCTTACCGAGCAAAGCGTTGCCGCCGTAGCCCGAGCCGTAGGACCAGATGGAGCGTTCCTCGGGGAAGTGCACGATCCACTTCTCGTCGTTACAGGGCCAGGGGACATCAGCCTCGCCCTCGGCGAGCGGCGCGCCGAGCGAATGCAGGGCAGGGACGAAGTCCGCACGGAGTTCACTCATGCGATCGAGGACCGCTGTGCCGATGGTCGCCATGATGCGCATGGACGTCACCACGTAGGCGCTGTCCGTGATCTCGACGCCGAACTTCGGGTCCTCGGCGTCGAGGTGGCCCATGACGAAGGGAATGACGTACATGGTCCGGCCGCGCATGGAGCCGGAGAAGAGGCCGGTGAGCTTTGCCTTCATCTCCGCGGGGTCCATCCAGTTGTTCGTGAACCCTGCTTCCCGCTCGTCCTTCGAGCAGATGAAGGTCTGCTCTTCGACCCGTGCCACGTCCTTCGGGTCCGAGAAGGCCGCGAAGGAGTTGGGGAAGGCCTCCGGATTCAGCCTGACGAAGGTGCCGCTCTCCACGAGCGCATCGCTGAGGCGCGTGTTCTCCTCCTGCGACCCGTCGACCCAGACGACGTCGGCGGGTTGCGTCAGCTCCCGCACCTCCTGTACCCAGGCGAGCAGGGCAGAGTGAGTGGTCGGCTCCGGACCGCGAGCCTCCGCCGGCTCGCTGCCGCCGTCAATGGTAGCGGTGATGCCGGCCACAGCCTGTCGTTCGGGATCGCCCATTATTCTTCCCTTCGTCGGGGGTACTCGGTGTGTATCGATGCTAGGGGTGGGATATTTCATGCAAGGGCGCGGAGTACGAAACATAGGGGACAGTAGACCCGGTAACCGCGTCGCTACGCTGATGTCGAACGCTTGCGTCCGCCGTAGGTGTGACAAAGGTCTCCTAGACCGGTCTAGGAGAGAAGCACTTTAAGGATTAGGTGTCGTGACAGATCCACGGTAAAGTCATCTACGGCCAAACGGCCCGCCTGTAGGTCTGATCCGTACTGCGGATCGATGGACTACGGATGCGTGCGTAGCTCAACGGATAGAGCATCTGACTACGGATCAGAAGGTTGGGGGTTCGAATCCCTTCGCGCGCACCACGGTTGATCCACCCCATTGAAAGGCCTCGGCTGCGGCCGGGGCCTTTCGCGTGGGGTTGCTCCCCTGCCGGGTCGATGAAAAGCTCAGGCTATGAGCGAACCCAGGACCATCGATGTCATCGTATTAGGCGCCGGCGCTGTCGGCGAGAACGTAGCCGGGCGCGTAGTGCAGAAGGGCCTCTCGGCGGTCCTCGTGGAGGCCGACCTCATCGGCGGCGAATGTTCCTACTGGGCCTGCATGCCGTCCAAGGCGCTCCTCCGTCCCGGCACGGTCCTGAACGCCGTGCGTGGTGTCGCCGGTGCGCGTGAGGCGGTGACCGGTTCGCTCGACGTCGGGCAGGTCCTCGAACGCCGCACGTCCTTCACCTCCGACTGGGACGACTCCTCGCAGGAGGAATGGGTTGCGTCCGCCGGGATCACGCTCGAGCGCGGCTGGGCGAAGCTGACAGGTGAGCGCGAGGTGTCGATCAGTCACGACGACGGCTCAGAGACCGTGTACCACGCCGAACACGCCGTCGTACTGGCCACCGGTTCCACGCCCACCATCCCGCCCATCGACGGGCTCGCCGACCTCGACTACTGGACCACCCGGGAAGCGACGTCCGCGAAGGAGGTCCCCCCGAGCCTCGCCGTCCTCGGCGGCGGCGTGGCCGGCGTCGAACTGGCGCAGGCCTACGCGCGGCTCGGGGCCGACGTCACCGTCATCGCCCGCAGCGGCATCCTGGGCAACTACCCGAAGGAGGCCTCGGACCTCGTCCTCCAGGCGCTTCGCGGCGAGGGGCTGACGGTCCTGACCGATACGACCACCAACGCCGTGCGCAAGGAAAACGGCACGTTCGTGCTCGACGTCGGTGAGGGCCGGTCGGTCACCGCCCAGAAACTGCTCGTCTCGACCGGGCGCCACCCGCACACCTCCGGGATCGGACTCGAGAGCATAGGCCTCGATCCGAAGAAGCTGACGCGGGATGACACCGGCCGCGTCCCCGACGCCGGAGGCTGGTTGTACGCCGTCGGTGACGTCGGCGGCATAGTCCAGCTGACGCACCAGGGCAAGTACGAGGCACGCATGACGGCTGACGCCATCGCAGCCCGCGCCCAGGGCACGCTCGGAGATTCCGCTGAGGACTGGAGCCCGTACACGGCGACGGCGGACAACGTGGCAGTGCCCCAGGTCGTCTTCACCGATCCCGAGATCGCGATGGTGGGCCGGACGCTCGAGCAGGCGCGCAAGGACGGCGTCAGCGCGTCCGAGACGTCACTGGAGATCGCCGTCGCCGGGTCAGCCCTGCACGCGGACGGCTACACGGGCTGGGCGCAGATGGTCGTCGACGAGGACCGCAAGGTGCTGGTCGGTGTCACGTTCGCAGGACCGGACGTTTCCGAGATGCTGCAGTCCGCGACGATCGCCGTCGTGGGCGAGGTCCCCCTCGACCGTCTGTGGCACGCCGTACCGGCGTACCCCACCATCAGCGAGGTCTGGCTCAGGCTGCTCGAGAAGTACGGGATGTAGGGCGGTTCGGAACAGTTCAGCGCAGGGTCGACGCCCTGCGGACGACGAAGTCGGTGACATCGGCGTCGCGCCCGTCCAGCTCGGCCCATTCGCCGTCGTACGTCATGACCGTCAGTCCCGCGGACGGGTAGTCGGTCGCGAGGTCCATCACTGCCCGCTCGCTCGACCGCGCGGAGGCCAGCCGCATCGCAAGCTCCTGGACGCCCGGATTGTGCGCTATCACGAGGAGGCTCGTGACCGTCGGGGGCACCTGATTGATCAGCGCGAGCATCTCCGCGGGCCGGGCGGCGTAGAGGTCGTCCTCCAGCTTGGGCGTGGGCGCCTTATCGCCGAGCTCCGTACACACCCAGGTGCAGGTCTGGCGGGTGCGGAGCGCAGTGGATACGAGGATGAAGTCGGGAACGACGTCGTGCTCGAGCATCCAGCGCCCCACCAGGGGAGCATCCGTGTGGCCCCGTGAACTCAGGGAGCGCTCGTGGTCCGGCACGCCCTCCTGGAACTCGGCCTTCGCATGGCGCAACAACATGAGCTTCTTCAGGTGGTGGGAGGCCATCCCCGGAGTCTATTGCCTCCCGGCCGGGCCCAGCAGGTCAGATCGAGTACTCGGGAGCGGCCCAGACGACCACCTCGGGGTGGTCGTAGAAGCGGTAGCCCTGGCCGCGCACCGTCCGCACGGTATTCGCGAGGCGCCCCAGCTTCGACCGCAGACGCCGGATGTGGACATCGATGGTGCGCTCGTTCGGTACTTCGTCGGCGTGCCGCCAGAGTCCGCTGAGGAGTTCCTCGCGTCCGACGGTGCGGGTCGCGTTCTCGACCAGGTAATTGAGGAGCTCGAACTCCTTGAACGTCAGGTTCAGCGTCTCACCGTCGAGGTGCACCTCACGGCGCGACAGGTCGATGAGAACGCCCGTCGAGCGCACCGGCTGAGCCTGCGACGGGGTGGCATCGGGACGCGGGCGGCGGGCGACCGTGGGGTCACCGAGCGCAGCACGCACGACGTCGATGTCCGAGCCGGGCGCGTCTGCCGGCGCGAGGGCGACAGCGGCGTGGCTCGCGGCCGAGGGCACGAGGGACTGCACGTAAGCTCGCACGTCCTGCGCGAGCGTGGCGAACGTGGTGCCTGCTGCAGCGGCCGTGGCCTCGTCGAGTGCGACGTAGAGCACGAACCCGCGAGCGGTCGTGTCACCCGCGACTGCTTGGGGGCCGGGCACACCATTGGGTATGACAACAGGAACCGGAACGCTCGGGGGCGGAGTGGCGCCTCCCGGGACGGCCTGCAGGCGGTGCGGGTGCGACATCGCGGGCGCGTGGGCGCTGAACGAAGGCGCGAACTGCTGGCGAGCCTGGCGGTTCTGCGGGGAGCGGAGGGAGATATGGACGTAGCCCGGGTTTACTGACATGAATACAACCTCGTGAAGTGGGCCGTCATCGCAGCGCGAATGCGGGATGTGCCCGGTCGGTATGAAGAGGAATGCCCGCCGTTGGGCCTGGAGTGCGTGAAGAGGGTTGGGGTGTAACCGTTACGCGTGCATTCGACGACAGCGCGAGCTCGCTCCGGACATGACGTTCGGGGAGGGAACTGCGGCAGCAGATGCGTGTGAGTTGATGTTCACGTGATGAATTATTGCACGTAATAATCGAGTACTCACAAGTAATAATGCTCGAATTTTCAGGTCAGCGGCTATCGGAATGTTCTCACCGGGGAGGAGCATCCCACGACAGCGTCGCGAGCGTCCACGGGAACGCTCGCCAGGAAGTCCGCGGGCGAGCCGAGGATTGCAGGCCGCGACGACTCCGGAACTCTGTTCAGGGACGAAGCAGTCGAGGGCGGAAGCTAGCCGACGACGCCGTAGAGACGGTCGCCCGCGTCTCCGAGCCCGGGCACGATGTAGGACTTCTCGTTGAGCTTTTCGTCGATCGAGGCGAGCACGATCGTCACGTTGCGGCCGTCGAGCTCCTCCTGCAGGGTGGCGAGGCCCTCGGGAGCGGCAAGCAGGCAGATGCACGTGATGTCCGCGGCGCCACGGGCGAACAGGAACTTGATGGCCTCGCGGAGAGTACCACCGGTTGCGAGCATGGGATCGAGCACGAAGACCTGGCGGCCGGAGAGATTGTCCGGCAGGCGCTCGGCGTACGTGATGGCCTCGAGGGTCTCCTCGTTGCGGGCCATGCCCAGAAAGCCGACCTCGGCAGTCGGCACGAGGCGCGTCATGCCCTCGAGCATCCCGAGGCCTGCGCGGAGGATGGGGACCACGAGGGGGGTGGGCTTCACGAGGCCCGTTCCCTCGGTCGCGGTAACGGGGGTTTCGATGTGGACCGTCTCAACCCGGACGTCGCGCGTCGCCTCGTATGCCAACAGTGTGACGAGCTCCTCGGTGAGGAGCCGGAACACCGGCGACGACGTGTCCTTGTCCCGGAGAATCGTGAGTTTGTGGGCTACAAGGGGGTGATCGACTACCAGAACACGCATGGGTCAAAAGTACCATTGGAGCCATGACCCCATCCCTCCCGCCCGTGCCGCCGGAGCACTGGATATGGATGGGGCTGGCCCTGGACGCCGCCGAGCTGACCCGAGCGAGTGCGGACGTGCCGATCGGCGCCGTCGTCGTCGGGCCTGACGGTTCCGTCCTCGGCACGGGCTGGAACCAGCGCGAGGAACTCGGCGACCCGACGGCGCACGCCGAGGTGCAGGCCATCCGTACGGCAGCGGTGCAGCTGGGTGACTGGAGGCTCGCCGGCTGCACCCTCGTGGTGACCCTCGAGCCGTGTGCCATGTGCGCAGGGGCATCCGTCCTGGCGCGCATCCCGCGGGTGGTGTTCGGGGCATGGGACGAGAAGGCGGGAGCGTCGGGATCGGTGTTCGACGTTCTCCGCGAGCGCCGGCTCAACCATTGGACCGAGGTGTTCGCCGGTGTCCGCGAGGACGAGTCCGCAGTGCTGCTCAAGGACTTCTTCGCCGCTCAGCGGTCCGGTTCCGACTCCCGGTGATACTGCGTAGGCTGATGGAATCCGCACATCCCCCTCGAAGGAGTAGACGTGGCAGACCAGCAGGACGGTTTGAAGGAAGTACAGGACATCCTCGGCAAGGCCGACATCGCGATCCTCACCACGGTGAGCATCGAGGGACAGCTGGTGAGCCGACCGCTCGCCCTGCAGGCGAAGGACTTCGACGGCGACCTCTGGTTCTTCACCGAGGACCCCTCCCCGAAGGCGGACGAGATCCGGGCGAATCCCCAGGTCAACGTCTCCGCGAGCACGGGCAAGGGCTACGTCTCGATCGCCGGCACGGCCACCCTGTCGAAGGATCAGACCAAGATCGACGAGCTCTGGGGCCCCTCGGTGTCCGCGTGGTTCGAGAATGGCCGTGATGATCCCGCCGTCGCCCTCATCCACGTCGACGCGGATACGGCCGAGTACTGGTCGATGGATGCGCCGCGCGTCGTGTCCGCCGTGAAGATGGTCAAGGGACTCGTGACGGGCAGCAAGCCGGACTCGGGCAAGAACGACGTCATCGAACTGCCCTAGGTTCCTGTTTTGGGGCTCAGGTGCTCAACCCGGTAAAGTAGCGGCGTTGGTGACGTGTCCGAGCGGCCGAAGGTGCAACACTCGAAATGTTGTTTGGTGTAAAAGCCAACGTGGGTTCAAATCCCACCGTCACCGCCATCGCAGAAGGCCCCTACTTCCCATTAGCACCAAGGGGAGTAGGGGCTTTTTTCTTGCCATCGATCGGACCCGTGGCAACATTTCGGGCCCGATCCGCGAAGCATTCCGTCCAGTCCGGGAAGAAGTGCGTGCCGTCGTCACTCCACCTGGTGCCGGCGACCGGCACTACCCACTGCACGACAGGCCAGGTGCAGCGCGAGCCGTACCTCCGGGTCACTCAGGTCGACGCCGAGCAGCTCCTGCGCCCGTTGGACGCGTGTCGCGACCGTATTGCGGTGGAGACCCAGCACTGCGGCGGTCGGCGCTACGGCAGACTCGTGATCGAGGTACGCAGACAACGTTCCGAGCAGTTCGCCGTTGCCTGACCGCAGGGGTGCGAGGAGTGACTGCGCCGCAGGCAGGAAGGCGTCGTTGCCCGTCCAGGCGAGCAGTAACTGCTCGAGCCCCAGCCCGTCGACGCGAAGGAACCAACTCGTCGTCGACCGGTTCACGGCGATCCTGGCGGCGTCGGCCGCTTCCCCGAGAGAGGTCGTCAAACCCGCAGATCCACTCGCCAACGAGCCGACACCCGTCGCGATGTTGAAGGAGCTGCGGGCGGTCACGTGCAGTTGCCGCACGGACGCCACGTACCGCTCAACCTGCGACGCGGCCGGCGGCTCGGAGAATGTCAGCCAGCCGCTCACCCCGCGGCCGGTCGTCGTCGCGTGTGAGTCGATGGACATCCGGCGAAGCTCGCTCGTGACGAGTCGGAGTAGTTGAAGAGCGTCCACTCTGCTGCGACCGACAATGCGGAAGGCGAGGTGGTAACCCGTCGTCCGCCAGCCACGTTCGAGCATCCGTCGCTCGACGTCCGGGTCCGGCGTGCCGCGCAGGTCGACGAAGTCGCGAAGTACTCCTGAAGACACGGACGCGTCATTCACCTCGGCGACCTCGTCGATGAGGATCCGGGCGGCCACGGCCGGCATTGCAACCTCAGCGGCGATCGCGAGGGCACTCAACTGCCGCTCGTCGAGTCCCTTGCCGAAGAATGCCAGCCGAAGGCCCTCCCGGCTGGGGCTGTCCACGCGCACCGAGGCCACCGTGCCGGCCGGCAGACGTATGAGATCGACCCACGGGGAGAAGTCGATCGCTGCGTGGACTTCCGGCAGTAGTCGTCCCCCGACCTCGAGCAGCACCCCCTCGGCGTCGATCAGGGCGGTTCCGTGCCCGACGCTCGAGGACAGGTGGCGCAGCAGATCAGCGAGACCGTCCGCGTGGTACTCGATCGACTGTGCGACCTTGCGGACATAACCGAGTGTGAGAGATTCTCGCGCCTCGACCAACTGCCAGCACGATTTCGCGAGAAGCATGGGTCGGTCGACATGCAGCAGCGTAAATCCGAGCCGACCTGCCAGGGCTCGGGTCCCGATGCCGAATCCGTCCGCATGCGGGACCGCGAGCCCGCGGAAGCCCTGATCCCGAGTGCGACGGACGAGCGCGTCCTGCTGCCACGGTCGCGTCGGCGGCAGGTCGGTCAGGATGGCCAGCCGTCCGTTGCCTTCGGCTGGAAGTGCTGCCTCGCTGGTCTCCACAACGACTCCGGTCCACTCTGCGTCCTCGGGGCCCGCGATCGTCCGCACGCCGCCGTTCTCCGGGTGCGCGAGCAGAGCGCTCAGCCGCAGCGGGTCGCTCACGCCACACCGTCCAGTTCGTCGAGCCCGTACGCCGACGGCACCACGTACCGTAGGCGGTCGGGAGAGCGCGACCACCAGGCCGGCGCGTCGAGCTGGATAACAGCGACGTGCCGAGCCTTCGATAGTTCCGGGACTTCGAGGATGTCGCGCGAGATTGCGTCGAGCACGACGATCACGTCCGGGGCGGCGGCAGCGAGATGGCCGTCGGACATCAACGCGAGGTTCTCGGAGCGCGCAACGAGGCGATGCACCTCACCGGCGGTCCCGTCGATCGCGAACGTCGTCACGTGCTGGTCCCGGGCATCCGCATCTATCGCGCTGATCCGGCCCTCAGCGAGCAATCGTCCGCCCAGGGCCTGGGCGAGTTCCGCGAGCGATCCGGACTCGCTGCTGAGGAATGCGGTGCCGAGGCTCAGCGCGCGGGCGGAGTTGCCGACGATAGCGTGCTCGCGCAGTTCTCCCACCGTGAACCCGGCAAAGACCATGCCCCCGGCACCACCGGCCTGGATGGTCGCAGCCCGCACTACGCGTTCGATGTCGAGGGCGCGATCTGTCTGCACGAGCGCCACCCCGCCGGCACCCGTATCGCACGTCACGATAACCCCGGGCACGCCGTCGACGAGCAGGGACATCTGATCGAGGGAGGGAACAGCGCGTCCGGTCAGATCGGCGTCAACGACGATCCGCTCACCGGCGAGCGTGAACGGCGCGAGGCCGTTGAGGCCCCCGCCTTCGACCGAGCACACCACGGGTACCCGACACCCGAGCCAGCGTTCCGCGGCCGCGATGAGCGGCGCGAAGGGCGCCGAACTCGGCAACCGCTCGGCGAGCAGCATCGCGGACCCCACGAAGGCCGCTCCGAGGCACGGTAGCGAGGGATCGAGTTCCTCGACATCGTGTACCGTCATCGGCCATTCCGCCGGATCACGGAGCGCGAGCTCCAGCATGGTCGTTGCCCCTCCGCCGCCGGAGCCGAGCAGCGCGAACCCTCTTGCGAGAGCGGGGAGGCTGGCGAACTCTAGGGTGGTCGGCATGCCTTTAGCCTAGGCTCGGACACCCGGGGCAGCGACCGTTTGCGGGGCACTCGTGCGGTAGGCTTTCGCCGCTTCGGCTGCAGAAACACGGCCTTCCACCGGTGCGAAGGGTTCAGTCAGCCCGAACGCTGAGGGACCGAATGCCCGCAGTGCGTCGGGCGTGCGCATCATCGCCGGCGTTGAAATTCCGAGCACGCGAACGCGCTGCCCGTATCGGAGCCCTTCGGTGGTGATCGGTTCCGCCGACTCGTGGTCGGTCACGCAGATGAGGTCCGGCACGATGGCGACGACCTCGCCGTTCCGACGGGCGATGAGGTTCTCGTTCTGGAAGACGATCTCCAATCGATCATCGCTCGACGGATCGAGGGATGTGATCACGGCCGTTCCCTTCGCGAAGCCGTCGGTCGTCCGCCGCTCGACGTCCGACACCTTGCCGACGAACAGTTCGCGGACATGCGAGTAGAGAGTCGTCGACAGGGTCGTGGCGATCGCCTCGAACGGCGAGCTGTGATCCTCCCGTGCGAGGCGGATAGCGCGGCCGAGGGCCAGCGCCATCGAGATCGTGCGCGGGACCGCGGTCCGTTTCACGTCGACGCCCCTCATCGCATACTCGGCGATGTGCGAAACTCCCCCGAGGCGGATGGTGATTCCGCGTGCCAGCCACTCCATCTGCCGGTCGTCGTCGCCTGTATCGATGATGACGCGTTCGCCGCGCTCTCCGGCGAGGGCAAGAGGAGATCCGTGTACTCCGTAGACCGCAAAGGTTTCCATTGAGAGTTCCGGGAATGCGCGCCCCATTCCATCGGCGTCCACGACGGGCAACCGAGTCTCAGCAGCGACCAGGAGGGGGATCATCGAGTTGATGCCTCCGCACTCGATCGGCATGGTGGCGTCCGCCCGCCTACCCAGGTGCTGTTCCAGTGTGCGCAGCGCGAGGGTCGCTTCGAAGCCGGCAGGGATCTTCTCGATCATCACTGTGGGCGCGCCCATCTGAGCAGTGGGAATGACGAACAGCTCGTCGCCCAACTCGTCCGGGTCGAGGATGGTGATCGACCGATCGCCGAGCACCTGCTCGACCAGCATCTTGCCGATGTAGGGGTCCCCGCCGCCACCTGTGCCGAGCAAAGTGGCACCGCGGGCGAGGTCAGGCAGATCCGCAGCGGTCAGAGTCCAGCTCATGCGGCTGTCTCCGCGGAGACATCGGCAGGCTGGTCGATGCGGCCGTCGAAACGACGGGAGGGTGTGTCGTAACCGAAATATCCTGGACCGACCATGGCGAGGGCCGCCGGGCTGTGCCAGCGTTCATCGCTCGGCGCTGCGATGACCCGGACTCGCTGCCCGTAGCGCAGTTTCTCGGTGGTGATGGGCTCTCCGGAATCGTGCTCGAGCACCATGATCAGATCCGGCGTCGTCACGAGGGTGCTGCCATCAAGTTCAGCGAGGAGATGCTCGTTCTGGAACGACAGCTCCAGCGAGGCGTCGTCACTCTGGATGCGCGCCCGCCCGCGCGCGAACCCCGTGGTCGTCGCGCGCTGGACATCGACCACCTTGCCGGCGAAAACCTCGCGCCCGCCGAGCAGACGCACCGTGTGCTCGACGGGGTCTGTCTTCGCTTCTCGAGCCGCGAAGATGCCGTCGCCGATCTCGCGGCACAGTGACAGCGAGTCGGCGACGAGCGCCTTCCTGGCCTGCAACCCCGACATCGGGAAACCAGAGATCATGACGGAGCACCCCATCTCGACGCACGCGACCCTCGCGATCCGCTCGGTCCACGCGTTGTCAACCGTGTTCAGTACAGCGACGTTTCCCTTGTCGTCGCTGACGGCGAGCGGGGAGGCATCGATGCCGTACAGGGTCGGCAGCACCATCTGCAGCTCCGGGAAGGCGCGACCCATGCCGTCGCCGTCGATGAGCGGCAACCCAAGAGCCGCCGCAGCGGCGATCGGAATCGTAGAGTTGACCCCGCCGACCTCCGCACACGCCACGTGGGTGACGGCGCGGCCGAGAGAGGCTCCGAGCGCGCGCACCGGCGCAACGACTTCGTCGAGGCTCGGGAGCTTCTCGACCATGACTGTCGGTGCTCCCATCATCGCGACGGTCAGCACCACCGCGTCATCGGGAACCTCGTCGAACGCGACGACGGTCACGTCGCCGTGCTGGCGGATCGCCTGCCCGGCGAGCAGCGCCCCGATGTAGGGATCACCTCCGCCGCCGGTACCGAGCACGGCGGCACCACGTGCCAGCCCGGGGAGAAGATCCGCTGTGATCGTCCAGCTCATCGCCGACCTCCCATGTCGAGGTCGCCGACGGCTTTGACGCGGATGCGCGTCGCGTTACCGGGCAGGTAAGGGATCGGAATCTCATCGAAGTCGACGATGCTCACCGAACTCGGGCTGGCCCCGGCCGCGATCGCCTTGTCGACGGCTTCCGCGCGGACCTCGGCGATGGCCTCCTCCCGGCGGCCCGGCTCGATTGCGTACACCTTATCGATTTCGCCGCCGACCTGGGCGATGGAGGCTCCGATAGCATTCGCGACCGCATAATTCTCGGGTCGGTGAACGGCGGCGAACAGCGGCAACTCATCCGCAAGGAGGATCGAGCCGCCTCCCACCGCGACGACAGGGATGGGTTCCGGGGAGGTCCGCATCCGGTCAACGGCTTCTGCGACCCGCTCGCCGATGCGGGCGAGCACGCGATGGACGAACGCCGGGTCGAGGTGGGTGACCTTCGAGGGGTCACCCACCTCGGCGCGGCCGGCCGCGACGGCGATATCCGTGGCGGTCAGCGTGGAACCGCCGAAGACGAGCGCCTCCGTCGTGATCCGGTAACCGACCGACTCGGGGCCGACCTCCGCGGTTTCTTCATCCACGATGCTGCCGCCACCAATGCCGATGGACAGCACATCAGGCATCCGGAAGTTCGTGCGGACTCCGGCGACCTTGACCTCGTTCGCGGTCTCGCGGGGGAAACCGTTGATGAGCAGACCGATATCCGTCGTCGTGCCGCCGATGTCGACGACGGCGCAGGTGGAGAGGCCACTGGTCACGGCGGCGCCGCGCATCGAGTTCGTCGGACCGGACGCGAAGGTCGCGACGGGATAGCGGCGCACGTAGTCCTCATCCATGAGTGTCCCGTCGTTCTGGCTGAGGAAGATGGGCGCTTCGATGCCCTGCTTCCGCACTGCGGTGGTGAGCCCGTCGACGATCTCAGACGCGAGCTCGCGGAGGGCGGCGTTGATGATCGTGGCGTTCTCCCTCTCGAGGAGTCCGATACGACCGATCTCGTGCGACAGGGAGATCGCGACGTCCGGCCCGAGTTCCTCGCCGATGATGCGCGCTGCCTCGACCTCGAGGTCGTGGTTGACGGGGCTGAACACGGCAGAGATCGCCACCGAGCGGATACCGTTCGCTTGCATGTCGGCGGCGTGCGCACGCAACTCATCCGGATCGATCGGGGAGATCGGCCGCCCGTCGAACTCATAACCGCCGTGCGCGAGGTAGCTCCTCGCGCTGAGCGCCTCGACGAGTTCTGCGGGCCAGTCGACGAGCGGAGGGAGGGCCCGCGTCGCGGGCAAACCGAGCCTCAGCGCCGCAGTCGGAGCCAAGCGCTTCGCCTGGACGAGCGCGTTGATGAAGTGCGTCGTGCCGATCATGACCGCGGAAATCTGCTCACCGTCGAAATAGTGGCGCGCACGCAGTTCCCCGATCGCCTGCACAATACCGTTCGTGACATCCGGGGTCGTCGCGTGCTTCACCGCCGCGAGCGTGCGGGTTTCATCCATGAGGACTGCGTCGGTGTTGGTTCCGCCGACATCGATGCCGATATGCATATACGAGGTTCGCTTTCTGTGGAGACAGGAGGTCAGTTCATGCGCACACGAGCGCCGGTCGCCGTGTCTGCTTCCTGGGCCGCCCCGAGCTGCGCAGTCTGCGCGATGCCCATGCCACGGACCCAGCCGAGCTTGCCCGCGATCACGTACAGCACCATGGAAAGCACCAGCGAGAGCACCGGCGGAATACCCCACGTCACGACATAGCCGGCGAGCGCGGACACCACCCAGATGACGAGCGTCGCAGGGACGATGCGAGGGGCAGTCTCGGGCAGTCTGCCGCTCGCGCGGGTTGCGTCGAGCTCCGGCCGCCAGCGGCGCACGATGAAGTACTCGGCGACCATGATGCCGGCGATGGGCGGGAAGGCGACACCGAGGATGATGAGGAAGGTGGCGAACTGGCCGAGGATGCCTGCCGCGGCGAGCACGGAACCGACGACGCCGAGGACGATCGTGGTGGTGACCCGGTGAAGATTCCGTCCGAACGCCGTCGAGATGAAGTTCACGAGGCCGAGCGACGAGGAGTACAGGTTCCAGTCGTTGATCTTCAGCGTGCCGGTGATGACGATGATGAGGCCGACGAACCCGATCGACGAGGTGACGATGGCGACGATGTTCCCTGAGGCGGCTGCGTGAGCGAGGAGGACGCCGGCGAGGCCGATGACGAACTCGCCGAGCGATACCCCGACCACCGTCTGCTTGATCACATCGGCCCGCGAACGGTTGAACCGGGTCATGTCTGCCGTGATGATGGCACCGACGATCAGGCCACCCGCGACGATTCCGGTACCCGCCCACACGCTCATGGTCGGGCCGGGCGCGGGGCCGGTGAGGAGTTCGCCGAGGTCGTGCCTGCCGAGTTCGCTGAGGATGGACCAGCCGACAAGGATGAGGAAGAGCGGCACGGTGACGTTCGCCAGCCACTGCATGCCCTTGAAGCCCAGGGCGACGATCGCCGTCACAGCAAGGCCGAAGATCAGGCTCCAGGCCCAGACCGGCATGACACCGGGTAAGAGCGCCTCGAGCGATTCCGCCGATATCGCGCTCTGGATGCCGAACCAGCCGATGAGGCTGACGCCGATAGCAAGCCCGACGAGGGATGCGCCGATCTCACCGAAACCCGTCCACCGGGCGAGGAGGGCGGTGTTGAGTCCTTCCTTCTGCCCGATGATTCCGACGATGCACATGATCACCTCGAGGATTATCGAGCCCAGAAGGAGTGCGAGGAAGGCCTCACCGAAGGTCATGCTGTAACCGAGAGTAGCCCCAAGGAGGAACTGAGAGAGGGCCGAGACCTGGCCGAACCGCTGAACCGCAATGCCGAACCAGGGTTTCTGCGCCTCGGGACGGACGCGAGTCAGAGCGAAATCATCTGCATGTGTCATTCGAGCCATGAAGGTCTCCAAGAGTGAGGGATCAGTTGCGGTTACCCTACGGAGTCGGGCCGTCTAGGTGAATGTGCGTTATGCAGCAAATCGGTAGCAGAATGTGCACCTCGCACATTCTTTTGCTTGGTGACCACCTGTGCCTGGTGAAGAGACCCATAAGCGACCACGGTCACGTGGCGCCGTCAACGTCCTGATTTATCAGCACTCGGGTCGCCCGTGAAGACGAGCGCGAGGAGATGGTCGGCGGGAGGATGCTCCCGGAAGAGGGAATCCTCCCCCCACCCCGCCGTGTCGGAGTCGGCATGGGCGCTAGGCGGTCGCCTCGGCCGTAGCGCGTTCCGGCGCCGTGCGACACGAGCCGCTCATTGACCCGGGCGTAGCGCTCAACGAGCGACAGTCTTCGGCGCAACCACGCCGGCGAGCCGCGTGGCGCACCTCTCACTCCGGTGCCTTGACCCTGTGGTCACCACAGCCTCTTCAATGGTCACTGCGCGCTACACCGGACCCGGCGAAGCGCTACCGGCGTCACTGCCGGACCGTGCTGATGGACGGCGGAGCGACCAGCGCCCGCTGCCGCAAGAGACGAAGGAGAACGAGATGGCCAACCCGTACGAGGGCATGCAGGAGTGGGTGCAGCAGCTCCCCGAGATCGTGCAGCCGTTGGGTGTCGCCGTCACCGCGATGATTCCCTACATCGAGGGCGAGGGCGCTGCCGGGATCGGCATCATCCTGGGCATCAACCCGCTCGTGGCGGCGATCGTCGCCATGATCGGCAACTTCCTGAGCGTGCTCGCCGTCGTCGTCGTCAGCTCCCGTGTGCGCGAGAAGGTCATGGCGCACAGAGGGGCCGACGGCGGGTCGGCAGACCCGAAGCACGGGGCTCCCTCCGCCCGTCGCGCGAAGGGACAGCGCCGCCTGCAGGGCTAGCTCTCCCGATTCGGCGTGCCGGGCGCGAGCCTCCTTGCCCCGCTCGCTCTCCCCACGCAGCTCACCGCCGCGTTCTTCGCCGCCTCCGGAGTGCGGAAGGAGCGGGTCCTCCGGTGGCAGGCCATCGCCATCCTCGTATGGACCGGTGGCATCGCGGCTCTCGCGACCGGGCTCGTGGGAGTCCTGGGGTGGTGACCCCCGCCACCCGCCCCTGTGCCGGTGGGAGGATGGGTATCCCACGAAAGGCGGACGGGCTGACGGCAGGAGCGACCGGACCGGTGACGTGGACGCGGAAGGACTGACGAGAATGGCGTGGAGTACGCGGGAGATCGCCGAGCTGGCGGGGACGACGGTGAATACCTTGCGTCATTATCACCAGGTCGGACTCCTCGAGCAGCCGGACCGGATGTCCAACGGCTACAAGCAGTACCAGGTCAGGCACCTGGTACGCCTCCTGAAGATCCGCCGACTGAGGGATCTCGGCGTCCCCCTCGACCAGATCGACGACGTGTCGCTCGACGGCGATCCGTCGTCCGACGCGCTCAGAGCGATCGACGCGGACCTCGCCGAGAGTATCGGGAGGTTGCAGCGCGCTAGGGCGGAGATCCGGGCGATCCTCCAGGGCTCATCGGTGACGGGCGTCCCGGCGGGGTTCGAGGATGTGGCACCCCGATTGTCCGAGCCGGACCAGTCGCTGATGTTGATCTACTCGCAGTTGTACGACGACGACGCGATGCAGGATCTGCGGACCATGATCCGGCAGGATCCGGAGTCGCCGGGCAGGGAGTTCGACCAGCTGGCTCCCGACGCCGACGAGACAGCACGCGCCGAACTCGCCGAGCGCTACGCACCGACCATCGCGGATGCCATCAGGGACTATCCGTGGCTCACGGACCCCGGGAAGCACCTGTCGAAGGGCCTGACGGTGACCCGCGACACGGTCCTCGAATCGCTCACGGCCCTGTACAACCCGGCACAGCTCGACGTGCTTGCACGTGCGAGCGTCATCGCCGGCGGGATCCTCGAGAAGGAACGGGTCGCGAAGGACGAGCAGGCGACCTGAGGCCGGCCCCTCCCGGCGGAGCCGGACCTACGAACCCTCGTCGGGGGATGCGCGGAGCGGACGCCGCGCTTCCCCCGGCGAGTCCGCCGGTCCTCAGTCCTGATCGCCCGCCTTCTCGGCGCGCATGGCCTCCGTCTCGTGCTGCTCCTCGGCCTTCTCCTGCCGGATGACCACCGCGAGCAGCTTCTCCATCTCCTTCGCCACTCCGGCTGCAGAGGCGGGGTTCTGACCCGTCACGAGTCGGTCGTCCACCACGACCATCTCCTCGAAGGCACTGGCGAAGACGTGGGTGGCGCCCTGCTCCTCGAGTTGGTCCGCGAGGAAGAACGGGATCACCTTGTCCTTCCCGGCGGCCACCTCCTCGTCATTGGTGAAGGCGGCAACCCTCCTGCCCTCGACGAGT
>JAABUN010003813.1_pt1 | contig 22208 bp, 22 predicted proteins | sample 5559311 | NCBI WGS metagenome assembly JAABUN01 (sample SAMN10711877, study PRJNA513370) | rock metagenome | isolation source: Antarctica rocks | place: Antarctica: Victoria Land, Siegfried Peak sud
CGGAGGTGACGCGAAACGACGTCCGCCGCATCGCCACGCACGGCCACGCGTGGGCGCAGTGCAGGAACTGGGTCGACGCGCATATTACGGACGCGGAATACTTCCCGTCGTCGTCGACCGCGGCCGCAGCCTACGGCCTCGTGCAGGGGGACGGCAGCTACGACGCCGCGATCTGCTCGCCGCTCGTCGCCGAACGCCTCGGCCTGACCGTCCTCGCTGCCGACATCGGTGACGTTACCGACGCCGTCACGCGCTTCATCCTGGTGGGCCGCCCGGAAGTCCTTCCGCCGCGCACCGGGGCCGACAAGACCACGCTCGTGATACCGCTGCCCGAGGATCACCCCGGAGCACTGATGGAGATCCTCGACCAGTTCGCGGCGCGAGGGGTGAATCTCAGCCGGATCGAATCGCGGCCCACCGGCCAGTTCCTCGGCGACTACTTCTTCAGCGTCGACGCGGACGGCCACATCGAGGACGCCCGCGTGGCCGACGCCCTCAAGGGCCTGCACCGGATCAGCCCGGGGCTCCGGTTCCTCGGATCCTACGCGCGCGCGGACCGCCGGACGGCCGGCGTCGAACGTCACACGTCCGACGCCGCATTCGACGCTGCGGACAAATGGCTGGCCACCATCCTCGAGGGTCGCTCGAAGGCGCGGCGAGAACCCAAAGCACAGTAGGCTTACTATTGACGATCCTCCTCCCGATCAAGGCTGGTTCCACGATGGCTCGACTGCGGCGCAGCAACACGCGCAGGCCCGGTATCACCCGACGCCGCCACGGCAAGGGCTTCAGCTACCGTGCGCCGAACGACGAACCGCTGCGGGACCGCGACGAACTTGAGCGCATCAAGGACCTCGTCATCCCCCCGGCGTGGAAAGACGTCTGGATCGCGCCCTACCCGAACGGGCACGTCCAGGTGATCGGCACCGACGACGCTGGACGTCGCCAGTACATGTATCACCCCGCCTGGCGGGAGCAGAAGGACCGCGAAAAATTTGATCGCGCCCTCGATTTCGGGGCGAAGCTGCCGAGCGCCCGCCGCGCCATCACGCAGCATCTGCGCAGTGGTGGAGATTCCTGGGAGCGTGCGTTCGCGGCAGCACTGCGGATCGTGGACTCCGGTGCGCTCAGGATCGGCTCGGCCCAGTACGCGGAGACCAACGGCTCCTTCGGGGTCACCACCCTCCTTGTGGAGCACTGCCAGATCGAGGGCAACGTCGTGAGCTTCGACTTCCCCGGCAAGAGCGGCCAGCAGTGGGACACGCGCCTCGAGGACGAGGACCTCGCCAGCGCGCTGCGGCCCATGATAGAACGGGAGGATGCGGACACTGTGCTGGCCTACCTGACCAGCGACGGGAAGTGGCACCACGTGGACGGCTCGCTGCTCAACGAATTCCTGCGCCAGGTGACGGGCGGGCCCTTCACGGCGAAGGACTTCCGGACCTGGCAGGCCACCGTCGTGGCTGCCATGGCCCTGGCGAAGGAGGACCTCACGGCCAGCAGCCGCACGGCCCGGCAGAAGGCGGTCACCGCCACGATGAAGGTCGTCGCGGATCACCTCGGCAACACTCCGACGGTGGCCCGGACCTCCTACGTCGACCCCCGTCTGGTGGACCGCTTCATGAGCGGAGAGGTTATCCCGATCACCACCTACTCAGCATCGGAGAAGGCCGTACAGGAACTCCTCCGCGACTGACCCGCACGTTTCCAACCCAGCCGTTCCTCAGTACGCTGGCAGCGGGCGCCCCATGAGGAGCGCATCCTTCGATGAAAGGCAGCATCATGACCGAGAACGCTCATGGAGGACACATCGTGAACCCCAACGAGGGAGATGGTTCGACGTCGGACCCGAATTGGCACGGCGACACCGGCGATCAGGGCAACGACCTCCGGTTCGCCGAGGAGCAGGCGCTGATCAACCAGCAATCCGGGCGCGCTGAGCACGACCCGTCGGAGGCCGTCGACACAGCCGAGCATGAAGGCCACTACACCAGTGCCGAGCCCACCGAGGCTTCCGGCGGCTACACATCCGCTCAAGACCCCGTTCAGGAGGGTGAGTACACCGACAAGGACAAGCCGCTGGTCGAGGAGCCCGAGGGCGAGGGCGGTTACACCGACCGCGAGCGTTAGGAGCGGGAGCGGCCACCCGGCGCTAGGAGCGCCGCAGAACCCGCTGCCGTTCCGGCACCAATGCTGACACCAGCCCTGGTGCCGACGTCGGTGCTATCGCCGTTGCCAGTGAGGCAGTTGCGACCCCGAGGTTGACCCTGATGGTTCGGGAGCCGACGCAGGCACCCGGACCATCAGTGCTTGAGGGTCCACCCGCGCAGTCATGGAGGAGATCGACCCGGCCGGATCGCCGTCGAGCTGGGTACCGATGGGTTCACCGGACCATACGGTGACCTCCCTCGCCCGGTAGTAGCTGATCACCGGGATTGCGCCGCGGTGGCGCAGGAGTATCTTCGCGGCCATCCACGTCCACCCGAGGAGGCTGCGGGGGCTGAGCACCACCACGTCGAGGTAGCCGTCATCGATCAGGGCATTCGGCACGAAGTCCACGCCCGCTGGCAGCTTGCCGCAGTTCGCCACGAGGAGGCTGCGCACCTTCCTGCTCTGCGGCTGTTGGCCGTCGAGGCTGATTGTGATACGACGGCGTCTGCCGGGTAGATGGCGGACCCCGGCTTCGCTGTAGGCGAGCCACCCCAGCTTTTCCTTGAGGTCCTGCTTCGCGTCGGCCATGACGTTCGCGTCGAAACCGACGCCGCCCATCACCAGGAACGGATGGTCCGCGCTGGTGTGCGTGTGATCGTTGCGGAGGCTGATCCGAGCCATGTCGATCCTGCGTTCATGACCGTGCAGGGCGAGCTGGAGGCAGCCGGAGATGTCGTGGTACGGCAGGCCGAGATTGCGCACCAGGAGGTTGCCGGTGCCGAGCGGCAGGAGACCGAGTGCGGCGGGCCGGTGGGCGAGGGCCCGCGCCACCGCCCGCACCGTTCCGTCGCCGCCGGCGGCGATGACGACGTCGGCCCCGGCTTCGAGGGCCCGCGCGGCCTGCCCGGTGCCCGGGTCCTCGATCGTCGTCTCGAGGACGAGCGGCGGATCCCACCCGGCGTCGGAGCAGGCCTGTTCGACGAGCGCGCGCGTGGCAGCGGCCTGGAGCTTGACGGGATTGAGCACGAGGGCCACGCGCTGCGGGCCGGGGCGGACCGGTACCGGTTCGTTGACCGAAGCGGTGGGCGTGCGTCTCTGGTGCAGCCGCCGCACAGACCAGTACGACTGGAGAGATGCGACGGCGGCGGACGCCGCAGCGGTCCTGGCGAGGAATTTGCGGCGCATGCTCACCCACAATAGCGGCACGCGCCCGCCGCGCTGGCGGGCCCCGGGGTTTGGGTAGTGTTGGCGGTGTGATCGACGTCAACGACCTCCGCCTGAACCCCGAGCAGTTCCGTGCCTCGCAGCGAGCCCGGCGGGCCGATGAGTCACTGATCGACGCCGTCCTCGCGGCGGATGCGCGACGGCGGGAGTCCGTCACGACCTACGAGCGGCTCCGCGCCGAGCAGAACGCCTTAGGCAAGAAGGTCGCGCAGGCCAGAGGCGAGGAGAAGCAGGTCCTCCTGGCCGAGGTCAGGGAACTCGCAGCATCGGTCAAAGCCGCCTCGGCGATGTCCGAGGACGCGAAGGCGGAGCAGGAGGCATTGCTCCGCACGCTGCCGAACCTCGTGCAGGATGGCGTTCCCGAGGGCGGCGAGGATGACTACGTGGTGATCAAGAAGGTCGGTTTGGTCCGCGACTTCGCGGCAGAAGGCTTCGAGCCCCGGGACCACCTGCAGATCGGCGAGCTCATCGGAGCCATTGACATGGAGCGCGGCGCGAAGGTGTCCGGCTCGCGCTTCTACTTCCTCAAGGGGGTCGGTGCCCGCCTCGAACTTGCGCTGTTGCGGATGGCCCTCGACCAGGCGATCGAGGCCGGCTTCACCCCGATGATCACGCCGACGCTGGTGCGTCCCGAGATCATGCAGGGCACCGGCTTCGATATCGCGCACGACGCCGAGATCTACCGGCTCGAGCAGGACGACCTCTACCTTGTCGGGACGTCGGAGGTGGCGCTCGCCGGATACCACTCCGACGAGATCATCGACCTCAGTGCCGGACCGGTCCGCTATGCAGGGTGGTCCTCCTGTTACCGCCGCGAAGCGGGCTCGCACGGCAAGGACACGCGGGGCATCATCCGCGTGCACCAGTTCAACAAGGTGGAGATGTTCACCTATACCACCGTCGAGGACTCGGCGGCAGAGCACGAGCGCATGCTCGCGTGGGAAGAGGAGATGCTCGCGAAGGTGGAACTGCCCTACCGCGTCATCGACACCGCCGCAGGGGATCTCGGGCTGTCCGCCGCCAGGAAGTTCGACTGCGAGGCGTGGGTGCCTACCCAGGGTGATTACCGCGAACTGACCTCGACGTCGAACTGCACCACTTTCCAGGCCCGGCGCCTCAACATCCGGCAGCGCCAGGACGGCGAGGGCCAGAAGGGGACACGGGCGGTCGCCACCCTGAACGGAACGCTCGCAACCACCCGCTGGATCGTCGCGATCCTGGAACACCACCAGAATGCGGACGGCTCCGTGACGGTGCCGGCCGCTTTGCGCCCGTACCTTAACGGACTCGAAACCCTTCCCGTACTGTGAGCGCCGCCCTACCGGGGTGTCAGTGGGGTCTGCTTCACTGAACCATGACCAATTTCATCAATGCCGGCATCGATGACCGGCAAGAAGAGAACCGGAAGCAGTACCTGATCGCCCTCGACGTCGACGGCACCCTCGTGGATCATGAGGGCGCCATGACGGAGGAGGTGCGGGACGCCGCGCGGGCCGTCATCGAGGCCGGGCATGACGTCATCATCGCCACCGGCAGGTCCCTCGGGGCCACGCTGCCGGTCATTCAACTCCTCGGGATTACACGTGGCTATGCCGTGTGCTCGAACGGCGGTGTCACGCTGAGGATCGACACCGCGCTTCCCGAGGGTTTCGAGGTCCTCGAGCGGGTGACCTTCGACCCGAAGCCCGCGCTCATCGCCCTGCGCGATCGGTTGCCATTCGCGAAGTACGCACTGGAGGATGATCGTGGCCGGTTCCTGGCCACGGAGAGCTTCCAGGACGCCAGTTTCGGTTCCGAGGCCGAGAGTGTGGACTTCGAGGAGATGCTCACGTCACACGCCGTCCGCGTCGTCGTCTTCAGCACTGACAGTTCCGCCGAGGAGTTCGGCGCCGCGGTTGCGGCCATCGGCCTGCACGGGGTCACCTACTCGGTGGGTTGGACGGCGTGGCTCGACATCGCCGCGGCAGGTGTCACGAAAGCCAGCTCCCTCGAAGTCCTTCGCCGACGGATCGGCACAGCGCCGGGCCTCACGGTCGCCGTCGGTGACGGACGCAATGACATCGAGATGCTCCAGTGGGCCGGCCGCGGCGCGGCGATGGGGCAGGCGCCGGAGGAGGTGCGCGCGGCGGCCTCCGAGGTCACAGGAACTGTATACGACGACGGCGCCGCGAAGGTCCTGCGCTCCCTGGTGTGAAGGAAGGGACTCTAGATGAGTGAGTCCGAATTGGGTTGCGGTGGTTAGTCAGATTCGACTCGGCCCGCGTGGACGCTGATAGTCGATGGCGGAGGGTGTTAAACGCTGTGTGTGAATACTGACCTCAACACCCTCCTGACCACACTCTACGTCCATCTCGATGACTGGATCCTGCCCAGCATCAACTTCTCTCGGGATCACCACCCTGGCCGCAAACCAGCCATGAACGATACCGAGTTACTGTGCCTGCTGGTCGCCCAGCAGCTCCTCGGAATCGCGTCGGATCGACAATTGGATCCGCTACGCCCGAACCCACCTGCTGGACATGTTCCCCGCCCTACCGCAGCAATCGGGCTGGGGAAAGCGGGTCCGCCAATCAACAGGACTGCTCTCAGCGGTGATCACCGAGCTGGACCGCGATACCCCATCCTGGGCTGATCGCACTCGCCTGCTGGACTCCACCCCCGTGCCCTGCGGGAAGTCCCGGGAAACCACGAAACGCTCCGACCTCGCCGGACACGCCGGCTACGGGTACTGCGCCTCCCACTCCCGCTACTTCTGGGGATTCCGGCTCTACCTCCTCTGCGCGCCCGACGGGATGCCGATCATCTGGGGACTCGCCAACCCCAAGATCGGCGAACGTGAGGTCACCGAAGCACTCTTCCGCCACGACCACCACCTGCTACGCCCAGGCCAGATCATCGCCGCCGACAAAGGCTTCGCCGGCGCCGAGTTCGAAGCCTTCATCGACACCGGTCTCGGCGCCGAACTGATCAGACCCGACCGGAAAGACGAAAAACCCCGATTCGGGAAACTCGGCGGCATCCGCCAATGGGTCGAGTCCATCATTGACACGATGAAAGGCCAACTCACCCTCGAAAACCACGGCGGCCGCACCATCGCAGGCGTCTACTCCCGGGTCGCTGCCCGGCTACTCGCCCTCGCCGCCGCAATTCGGCACAACTGGCTCATCGGAGAACCCACCAAACGATCCCTCATCGCCTACGACCACTGAAAGTCAAAAGGACTCACTCATCTAGGTCAGTGGTTGCGACCGCCGCAGACGAACATGTCCAGTCACCTAGATGCTGTAGGTCGAGTGGGACCAAGTTCGGCCAGTGGATCAGCAGGCGCCCGAGGCGGGTGGCGTTCTGCTTGGCGGCGGCGATACCGGCTTTGACCCGCTAGGTGGTCGGTCACCGCTCGTACTCCGCGAGGGTCGGGAGCATGTTCAGCATCAGCCGATCGGTCGAGGTGGCAGGTCCATTCAGTCCGACAGAGGACGTACGAGGATGTCGATGGTGGACTACTGGCAATTGCCCGCGCGCGTTCCCCCGCCCACCCGCATGTCCGGCTCGGGAAGCGGCGGCTGCTTCGCTACCGGCGCCGGGCATCGTGTCCGCTGGCAAGCGACAGGAGGACTGGACTGGATCCATGAAGAGGCATCAACCACGTCCAGGACATCGACAAATGACCTCCATTGCGAGTGTCACGGACTGCACTCCGAAGCAGAGAGCGCCCGGCTATACCGGCTGCGGTTCCTGTTGGGCCGTGCTGCACGCACATCCGCCACAGGGGCAACGGTTCAGCGCTGCGTGGATAGCAGTTTCCGCGCTGCCCCGGGGTTCCGGCAGGCGGGTGAGAAGAACGAGGGCGGCTGAACCCGCCACCGCGCTAGTCAAGGTTTGGGCGGGTCCGTAACCGAACGGTTCCTGGAGTAGCCCCATAGCTGTGTATCCGATAGCACCGAGCCCCGAAGCTACGCCGAGGATTCTGGCGAAAGCTGGACCGACCGAGGTTTCACCCGCCTTCTTCGCCGAAGTTACTAGCAGCGGAAGGGTCCCAGAAAGTCCTGCGGCCGCAACGGACATTAATACGGGGGTCCAGGCCGACGGTAGATATGGCATGGCCAGGGAGGCAAGCACACCGGCGGCCGCGGCGGACAGCATGACCGTTCGGAGCTTCGCCCTGCGCACCCACAGTGCGAGGAGTATGCCGCCGGCGGCAGCGGACGCGCTGTAGGCTGCAACGGAGTATCCCAGCAGGGCGTGCGTCGTGCCCAGATCCGCGGCCAGGATCAGTGGGGTGCTTGCCATGACTGTGATGCCGGTCAGTGACAGGAGCGCCGCCGCCCCTATCGGCATCGTCATGGATGGCTGGTTCACAGATGCCGACGCGGCAGAATTGCGGCGGACCTGTGGTGCTCCGCTGCGCACCGTGCGCGAGAACAGAAGGCCGACAGCGACGGCCAAGAGCGGCACGGTGAACGGCAGGGCGGCTGCTCCGGCCAGGGAAGTGACACTGCCGAGGACTGCTACGGGTACCAGCGCCGCGCCGGCCATTCCAACGGCGGAGAACACTGCCACGGGCAGTGACTCCTGCCCGGCCGGCGCCGACCGGGCCACGAGTGCTCCCGCCGCATGATGAAACATCGCCGAGCCGAGACCTCCGGCCGCAACAGCGGCGATTGCCTGGGCCGGATGGACGACTGCCGGGAGTAGCCCGTAGCTTACGGCGGTCAGGAGCGCGCCGGTGATGGCCAGGCTGTCGTCGCCGAACCTTTGGGCCAGGCGTGCTCCCAGCGGCTGGAACAGGGAAGCCGATGCCAGCGCTACGGAGACGAGGAATCCAAGGATGGCCGGACCCGCACCGGTTCGGCTTCGGATGACCGCCTGGAGCGGGATGAGGCTGCCGGTGAGTCCGTCAAGGAACAGGTGGGCAGCTGCGGCTGCGATGGCGACCATGCTGACTGTCCCCAGGAAGCGATTGGCCCGGATCATGAGCGGCCTCCGCTCCGACAGATTCCACGGCAGGTGCGGGAAACCTCGGTGATGATGGTCAGGGCGATCGACCAGCTTCCAACCTGTCTGCTCAACACGCCGCGCAGTGTCGCGTTCATCGGGGTCGGCCTGCGGACTCGGGGCCAGCCTGAGCTTGGACGTCGGAGACGTGGCTCCCGCGCACGATCGCTGAACGTAGCTGATGAACGGTGCGGGGCCCGCCGACCTCGACGGCGGAGGCCGTGATTCGCTCGTCGGCATTGAAGAAGGCGCCGGCGAACCGGGGAGAGTCAAGGTTTCCGAGGTTGAACTGCTCACCCTCTCTGTTCCAGGGGTTGCCAACGATGGTGAGCTTCGTTTCGTTCACATCGGTGATGTACCTAGCAGCCGCCAGCGGTATGAATGGTTCCGACGAGCCGACTTCGGGCCGCTCACCGTGCAGATTCCGGATGATGGCCGCGGTGGCCGATCTGCCCTTGCTGATGGCGGTACCCGAGTGTTCAACCCGTGCATGTACCCCATCGGGTCCATGTGCTCCCTCGGCCTCGCCAACAGCCTGGATTCCGAGCACTCCCTCCACGGTTTGAGCCTGGTCCTCAGGAATTGCCCCGGGTCGGTGTCCTGCCTGCATAAAAATTTTGCTGTTCTCCGACTCGCAGTCCGTGCAGGAATGGTGCAGTGCTTTGGTGGCAGATCCTTCCGCCGCTCGACCCACAATACGAACTCGCTTGAGTGCCATGATTTCTCCTTTCAAGTGGTCATGCTCAAGACCGACGTCCAAACCGCTCGAAGGCGTTTACCGCGCATAACTGACCCCTCGCCGCGGGAGTTGTCGCTCCTGCTACAACCGGCCAGGTGTTCACCTCGATGTCTAAGTGCGATGCCTGGGCGGAACAGCAGGGTCAGGGCGACCGGGCTCGGTGTAGGAAACAGCGTCACAGCACCTTCTCCAGTTCTTCCTCATGAGCCCGCCGCTCGATGAGGGGCTTGAGCTGATTGACGGCGCGTGCCCCTCCGACGCCCACACCTGCGCTAATTCGTCCGTGCGCGTCGATGAAGGCGACCGCGAATCGAGCGTCGTCAGGAGTCCCCAGGACCAGGCGCTCACTCACTGCGGTGCGAGGTTCACCAACAATGGTGAGCTTGGTTCCATGGACATAGGTGCTGTAGGCGTGAACGGGTGGGACCGCCTGCGCGTCAGCCGTATGTTTCACGTGACCGAGGTCAGCGAGCACCGCGCGGGCGGCCGCCTCCCCCTGACCGAGAGCTGCACCCCAGTGCTCGACCCGGGCTCGCCGACCACCGGCGAGTGGCAGTGCTGCAACGTCCCCGGCTGCGTACACCCCGTCGAAGCCGGGAACGCGTTGGTCGGCGTCCACGGCGATGCCGCCCGCCTCAATCGGCATGCCGGCCGTTTCGAGCCACTGGATGTCCGGTTCGACTCCGAGGGAGACCACCAGGATGTCGGCGGAGACCCAGGTGTCATCACTGAGCGCTACCTGCAGTTGACTGTGTTGGCCGCTGACGCCGACAACACGGGTAGCGGCGCGTAGATCAACACCGGAGCCTCGGTGGGCCTTGTCCACCCATCGTGCAACGGTCGGGCCCACGTGGCGCAGCAGCGGTAGATCCCTAGCATCAAGCAAAGTGACGTGGTGGCCGCTGGCCCGGAGCGTGCCAGCGGTTTCAGAGCCGATCAGGCCGGCCCCGGCAATCACCACGCGTGACGGGCCTCCGAACAGGAGGCCGCGCAGTCGCCGGGTATCCGCTTTCGTTCGCAAGTACACCACCCGGTGCAGGCTCGAGTCATTAGTGGGTACGTCAAGACGGCGAGGGGACGCGCCGGAAGCGACAATGAGCGCCGCCCCCTCCACGATCTGTCCCCCCTCGAGGCTCACCCTCCGCAGGACGGGATCGAGGGCGACCGCCCTGGTTCCGGTCAACCATTGAATGCCGTGGCTTTCCAGGTCCGGCAACGCGATGGCGGCTTCGTCGACCGCTCCGGAGAGCAGGCCCTTGTTCACCGTCGTCCTGTTGTACGGCAGCGCCGGCTCCTGGCCCACCACCGTGACATCAAGGGTCGGATCGAGCCGTCGAAGGGTCAGGGCCGCGGCACCGCCTGCTGCCCCACCACCCAGTACCAGGACGTTGCGGTGCGCCATGCTTCTGTTCCTCTCTCGGAGTTGAATACCCTCGGGGGGTACTTGCAAAGATTACCCCCTAGGGGTATCTTTTGGAAGAGCCGTCAGGACACCGCCGGCTATTCATCCACTGAAAGAGGAGCCAGCATGGCAAGCGACACCTACACCGTCAAGGGAATGACCTGCGATCACTGCGCGGGTTCCGTCACGGCGGAAGTAACCAAGATCGCGGGAGTCACCGACGTCTCCGTCGATGTGAAGGCCGGGCGGCTGACCGTCGTCAGTGCTGACTCAGTATCAGCCGAAGCCATTTCCGAGGCCGTCGAGGAAGCCGGCTATGAAGTAGTCGCCTCGGCATGACCACGCGGGGCCGGCAGGGCTCGCCCCTGCCGGCCCGAAGGCCATCGCCTGATCGTCACCGGACGTCAGACGAATCACAACGAGAGGCAGGAATTGGTATGCGTACTCCACTCAAGCTCGCCGCGTACGGCGGGATCCTGGCGGTGGCCTTCGCCGGCGCCCTTGGAACAGGCAGCGTGATCGGCAGCCCAGTACCAACGAGCAGTGATATGCACAGCGCCGGGACGCACGGCATCGAGGCACCCCACGAGGGGCCCGATGACGCCGCCGCCGACCACGGCGAATCACATGATGCGGACCACGGTGCAGAGAACACCCAGCCTGCAATCATCGACTCTCTACCGGGAGGACTCATGATCTCCGACCGCGGCTACACTCTCGATCCCGGCACGGGGATCCTTGCAGCAGGCGAGGAAACGTCGATGACGTTCCGCATCCTGGATGCCGAGGGTGAACCACTGACGGCCTTCGAGCGAAGCCACGACAAGGACATGCACCTGATTGCCGTGCGGAGCGACACCGCGGGGTTCCAGCACGTCCATCCCACACTTGCCGACGATGGGACGTGGAGTGTTCCGTTGAACCTCACCGCTGGCACATGGCGGATCTTCGCCGATTTCGTCCTGGACGGCGATGAGGCCCTCACCCTGGGAGCGGACATTTCCGTTGCGGGGGACTACGCTCCTGCCGAGATCCCCGCTGCTTCCCTGACCGCCGACGTCGACGGTTACACCGTGACGCTGGACGGAGACCTCGTGGCGGGCCGTGAATCCGAACTGACGCTGACTGTCAGCCGCGACGGTGAGCCGGTGACGGACCTGGAACCGTACCTTGCCGCGTACGGCCACCTGGTCGCCCTCCGCGTAGGGGACCTCGCCTACCTGCACGTGCACCCCGCGGGCACGCCGGGAGACGGCGAAACCGATCCTGGACCCGGTATCACGTTCTATGCCACGGCGCCCTCCACGGGCGATTACCGGCTGTACCTGGACTTTCAGCACGACGGCGTCGTCCGTACCGCCGAATTCACGGCCACCGCCGACCGGCTGCCGCAGCCTTCGACCGCCGACACCACGGCCGACAACACCGACGCAGACCACGAGGCGGAAGAGGACCACGCGGGACACTGAGCCCGTCCTGCCACCCATTCCAGACCGTCCCTCAGAAGGAGAAACGATGAGCACCATGCCGGGCAGCATCAAGCAGCCACCGGTCAACGCGGGCCAGATCGAACTGGCCATCAGTGGAATGACCTGCGCTTCCTGCGCCAACCGCATCGAAAAACGCCTGAACAAGCTCGACGGCGTGAGTGCGACGGTCAACTACGCGACGGAGAAAGCGAAAGTGACCTTTCCTGAGACCCTCGCCGGCGAGGACCTGATCGCGGAGGTGGAGAAGGCCGGGTACACGGCCACGCTTCCCCAGCCAAGGAAACAGCAGGACGCCGCAGCAGCGGATGGGGAACAAGCCGTCCCTGATGGGTTGACGAGCGTCCGTAACCGGCTGCTGATCAGCACTGTTCTATCGATACCGGTGATTGCCATGGCGATGATTCCCGCTCTGCAGTTCACCTACTGGCAGTGGCTCTCCTTCGCGCTGGCAGCGCCGGTCCTGGTGTGGGCCGCCCTGCCATTCCACCGGGCAGCCTGGGCCAACCTCAAGCACGGTGCCGCGACCATGGACACGCTCATCTCCATGGGTACCATCGCAGCGTTCAGCTGGTCCACCTACGCCTTGTTCCTCGGAACTGCGGGAGAACCGGGTATGACGCACCCGTTCGAACTGTCCATCGCCAGGATGGACGGCAGCGCGAACATCTACCTGGAGGTAGCAGCCGGCGTCACCACGTTCATCCTCGCCGGACGGTACTTCGAAGCGAAATCGAAGCGGCGTGCAGGAGCAGCCCTACGTGCCCTGCTCGAAATGGGTGCCAAGGAAGTCTCGGTCCTGCGCGAGGGGCCGACCGGCCGCACCGAGGAACGCATCTCCGTCGACGCCTTGTCCGTGGGGGACGAGTTCGTCGTCCGACCGGGCGAGAAGATCGCCACCGACGGCATCATCACTGACGGCTCCTCCGCGATAGACGCGTCCATGCTCACCGGAGAATCGGTGCCCGTCGAAGTCGTTCCCGGGGACGCCGTCACGGGCGCAACCGTGAACGTCGGCGGACGCCTCCTCGTCCGGGCCACCCGCATCGGGTCGGATACGCAGCTGGCCCAGATGGCCCGCATGGTCGAGGACGCCCAGAACGGGAAAGCGCAGGCGCAGCGGCTCGCCGACCGGATCTCGGGGATCTTCGTTCCCATCGTGATCGTGCTCGCCGCAGCAACGCTCGGCTACTGGTTCGGTACCGGCAGCGGGGCGGAATACGCATTCACCGCAGCTGTGGCAGTGCTCATCATCGCCTGCCCCTGTGCCCTTGGCCTGGCCACACCGACCGCGCTGCTCGTGGGCACGGGACGAGGAGCCCAGCTCGGCATCATCATCAAGGGCCCGGAAGTTCTCGAATCCACCCGCAAGGTGGACACCATCGTGCTCGACAAGACAGGAACGGTGACCACCGGGCGCATGACCCTGCTCGATGTCATAGCCGGGGCGGGCGAGGACCGGGAGGAAGTACTCCGCCTCGCCGGAGCCCTCGAGGATGCCTCCGAGCACCCGATCGCCCAGGCAATCGCCAAGGGCGCCACCGAACAGGTCGGGGACCTTCCGGGGGTCGAGGACTTCGCGAATCTGGAGGGACTCGGTGTCCAGGGCATCGTCGAGGGACATGCGGTGCTCGTGGGCCGAGCGCGACTGCTCGCGCAATGGTCACAACCGCTCACCCCAGAGCTAGAGCGCGCCATGGCCGCCGCTGAAGCCGAGGGCCGCACAGCCGTCGCTGTCGGTTGGGACGGCGCCGCCCGCGGGGTTCTCGTCGTCGCAGACGCTATCAAGGACACCAGCGCAGAGGCAATCGCCCAGTTCAAGGATCTGGGACTCACCCCGATCCTGCTTACTGGGGACAACGACACCGTCGCCCGATCGGTCGCTTCCCAGGTCCAGATCGATCAGGTTATCGCCGAAGTGCTGCCACAGGACAAGGTCGACGTGATCAAGCGACTGCAGGGCGAAGGGAAAGTGGTGGCCATGGTCGGCGACGGCGTCAACGACGCCGCTGCCCTGGCCCAGGCAGACCTCGGACTGGCCATGGGCACCGGGACCGACGTCGCCATCGAGGCCTCCGACCTCACCCTTGTCCGCGGGGACCTCCGTGCCGCCGCCGACGCCATCCGCCTGTCCCGACAAACCCTCGGCACCATCAAGGGAAACCTCTTCTGGGCCTTCGCCTACAACGTCGCCGCACTACCGCTCGCAGCTGCGGGCCTGCTCAATCCCATGCTCGCCGGCGCTGCGATGGCGTTCTCCTCGGTGTTCGTCGTGTCGAACAGCCTCAGACTGCGCAGCTTCCGCCCGCTGCGCAACAACCGCCTGAGCGCGACGCCGACCGCCACGCGGAAAAACGGCGCCGTGGTCAGCACAGCGTCCTGAACCGACCCGCCACACTAGCCCCAGGGGGTATGCAATGGATCCGATGAAGCAGACGCAACAGCACTCTCATGAACGCTCGCAGGAGCCCGGAGTGGACGCCAAGGAACACCGAATCGAAGATCACGGAGCCTTGACGTCCCACCACCAGCAGGCCGCAGCGGACGGCGGCCCCGATGGTCATGGCGACCACGGCGATCACGTCGGCCAGTTCCGCCGCCTGTTCTGGATCATGCTTGTCCTGGCCGTTCCCGTGGTCTTGCTCAGCAGCATGTTCGCGATGATCCTGGGCTATAGTCTGCCGGACATCCCGTTCGTCGCCTGGGTTTCCCCGGTGCTTGGCACGGTCATGTATGTCTGGGGAGGGAAGCCGTTCCTGACCGGGGCGATGAGCGAGGTGAAGAGCCGCAAACCCGGCATGATGCTCCTGATCGCGCTGGCGATCACGGTGGCGTTCATCGCGTCCTGGGGTGCGAACCTCGGTCTCCTGGATCATGAACTGGACTTCTGGTGGGAACTGGCCCTCCTGATCGTCATCATGCTGCTCGGGCACTGGATCGAAATGCGCTCCCTCGCGCAGACGTCCTCCGCCCTGGAGTCGCTGGCTGCGCTGCTTCCCGATGAAGCCGAGAAGATCGACGGCGACCAGATCATCACGATCGCGCCGTCCGAGCTGACACTCGGCGATCTGGTGATCGTCCGGCCCGGCGGCAGGGTTCCGGCAGACGGGCGGGTGCGCGAGGGAACCGCCGACGTCGACGAGTCCATGATCACCGGTGAATCGCGGCCGGTGCGCCGCGGGCCGGGTGATGCCGTAGTGGCAGGAACGGTCGCCACCGACACCGCCCTCCGGGTGGAGATCACCGCGGTCGGAGAGGACACAGCACTGGCCGGCATCCAGAGGCTGGTCACCGAAGCACAAGGCTCCTCCTCCCGCTCACAGCGGATCGCCGACACCGCGGCGGGCTGGCTCTTCTGGTTCGCGCTCACCGCCGCAGCCATCACAGCGTTGGTGTGGACCCTGCTGGGATTCCCGGATGACGCCGTGGTCCGGACCGTTACGGTCCTGGTCATCGCCTGCCCCCACGCCCTGGGCCTGGCCATCCCGTTGGTGGTCTCGATCGCCACGGAGCGGGCCGCCCGGGGAGGGGTTCTCATTAAGGACAGGCTCGCTCTGGAGAGCATGCGCACCGTCGACACCGTGCTGTTCGACAAGACCGGAACCCTCACCAGGGGTGAGCCTGTCGTTAGCCACATCCTGCCGGTCGCCGGACATGGCGAGCAGGACGTCCTCAGGCTGGCCGCGGCAACCGAAATGGACAGCGAGCACCCGCTGGCCAAGGCCATCGTCACCGCGGCCCGCAATCGAGGTATCGCAGTTCCTCGGGCAACGGACTTCGAGTCCTCCACGGCGGTGGGAGTCAGCGCGACGATTGACGGGCGAGCCATCAGCGTGGGCGGACCCGGGATGCTCCAGCAGCACAACGTCACCCCGCTGCGAGAAACCGACACGTGGAAGGACCACGGAGCCATCATCCTGCACATCATCAGTGACGGCGAGGTCATCGGCGCCGTCGGACTCGCCGATGAGGTCCGCCATGAATCACAGCAGGCCGTCGACGCGCTGCACGCGCTCGGCATCGACGTGGTCGTGATCACCGGTGATGCCGAAGCGGTAGCCCACTCGGTGGCATCGGAATTGGGTATCGGCCGGGTCTTCGCGGGCGTCCGTCCGGAGAACAAAGCCGAGAAGGTCGCCGAACTGCAGAAGGAAGGCCGAAAGGTCGCCATGGTCGGTGACGGCGTCAATGACGCACCGGCCCTGGCGCAAGCCGACATCGGCATCGCCATCGGTGCAGGAACAGACGTTGCCATCGCCTCCGCCGGAGTGATCCTCGCCAGCGATGATCCTCGCTCAGTGCTCTCGGTCATCGAACTGTCCCGCGCCAGCTACCGCAAGATGAAACAGAACCTATGGTGGGCGGCAGGCTACAACCTGATATCCGTCCCGCTGGCGGCAGGCGTGCTGGCCCCCGTCGGATTCGTCCTGCCGATGGCCGTGGGGGCGGTTCTCATGTCGGTATCCACCATCGTCGTAGCGCTGAACGCCCAGCTACTGCGACGGCTGGATCTCACACCACAGAGCAGCGCCAACAACGTGCTGGACCAGTTCGCCGCGGATCACCGCGACCCGGTCACGACCTCAACCACCTAATCCTGAGCCTCCTCCGTGAATAAGGACGACGCCGAGAACGAAGGGCTTGTTCCCGAATACTATGGCAAGAGCTCAATACCGAACGGAAGAAGTCCATGAGTATCTCCGCACAAGATGCCTCCCCTCACGAGGAAAGCACGGGGTCGGCCGGTCACGGCTACACGCCCGAGAAGGAAGCGTACCTCCGGCGACTCAAGCGGATCGAGGGTCAGGTCCGCGGCATCGCCCGCATGGTCGACGAGGACAAGTACTGCATCGACATCCTCACCCAGGTCGCGGCCGTCAACAAGGCACTCCATGCGGTCAGCATCGGCCTGCTCGATGACCACATCGCACATTGCGTCGTGGACGCCGCCCAAGAATCCCACTCCACAGGAAACCCGGACGTGGTTCGTAACAAGGTCCGGGAGGCCAGCGACGCCATCGGGCGACTACTGCGATAACCTCTCGCCGACCGAAAAGGACCTCCCCTCGCAATGACCAGTAAGCACGCGCGGCGAACGTCCCTCGTCTTGCCGCGCGGCATCCTGACGACTCTCGGCCTGGCGTCGATGATCATCGGGATCCTCGCCATGTACGTGTGGATGAGTGGGCACGGTTCCACCTCACAACACCTTGCATGGACGACCACCGCGAGCAGTACGGGCGAGGCCAGGGGCCTGGTCGTGCCCGCGGGCCAGGCCCACGATTCCCATGATCACGCCGTCGCCCCTGTCCTGGACGCGGTGACCGCAGGTGTTGCAGACCCCGTGAATCATGGCGTAACAACCGGATGTGGTGTTGACTGCACGGACGAGATGGCTCTGGGAATGTGCGCCCTGGCCATCATTGTCGTCGGCATCGGCGCGCTGCTCATCCTGGCAACACGGTGTTCGGTATCAATAAGGATTCCCCGGGGACCGCCCATCGTTCACCGGATTTCCCGACCAGCACCTGCTTCTTCACTCACTCAACTCTGTATCAGCCGAACGTAGAAACAGCGGCCCGCATGCACCCATGGCGGCGAGAGGGTCAATTTCCTCCTGCCCTGCGCCACCTTCTGAGGTTCGGCCGGCAGTCGACCTGCCCTCGACGGGCACCAGCAGCTGACAGCACCCATTCAAGAAACGAAGGATCTGATCACCATGAAGCGTTACCTTTCCCTCCCCGCACTGGGCCTCGCCGCAGCCCTGACACTTTCCGCCTGCGGAGCGGACTCCGGCAGTGACACATCGACGGGCGCTGAGTCGTCCTCGAGCGCACCAACCGACACCTCGTCCTCGGGCGAGGCGCCGGTTGCAGAGGAGCACAACGACGCGGACGTGATGTTCGCGCAGCTGATGATCCCTCACCATCGGCAGGCGGTGGAGATGAGCGACATGATGCTTTCCAAGGACGGCATCAGCCCGGAAGTCACCGATCTCGCCACGCGGATCAGGGACGCCCAGGGACCCGAGGTCGACACCATGGCCGACTGGCTGGAAGCGTGGGGCGAGCCGATCGAACCCGAGGGCGGCATGGAGGGCCACGACATGGGCAGCATGGACTCGGGCGCCATGGAGGTAATGGACGGCATGATGAGCGAGGACCAGATGTCCGAACTCGACGCCGCCGAAGGCATGGAAGCAACACGGTTGTTCCTGGAGTCCATGATCGTTCACCATGAAGGCGCACTCGACATGGCACAGGACCAGATCGACGACGGCCAGAACACGGACGCAATCGTCCTCGCCGAAAGCATCGTGGCAACACAGCAGTCAGAGATCGATGAGATGAAAGAGCTGCTAGCAGCGCTCTGAGTGGTGCCAAGCTCGACCGTTATCCGCTGACCCCGGTCGGGGCGGCACCGGTGTGGATGCCTCATCCATACCGGTGCCTCTTCCGGGGGCAATCGTGGCGTACACGCCCCGCCCCTGTCGGTCTGGCCATCGTTCTCGCGGGAGCGATGAGCGTCCGTACCGGCCGCCGCGCCGCCTGACTGCCGAGGTCGGCGCGTAGCTCTTCATCATTACGTCATGCCGCCGAATGTCGTGGGCACCCCGCATGAAGGCTGACATTTCTCGGTCCTTAATCGTCCCGGTCACCTCTGCAGTACCCTGATCCCGACCAGCAGTGTGGAGGACAACCCATGACCTCGTCTGATCAAGCAACGCCCGGTAGTCCCGGCTTCCTTGGTCGAGGGGCCCCTGAGCCGTCGGCTGCGTACCGAAGCGGGGGGCGCCGGTCTACTGTGGCCGCCACGGTGCTCGCCCTGGCCTGGGCCAACTCTCCGTGGCGTGACAGTTACGAGGCGTTCTGGGGCACCGAGGTCGCTCTTCGTGCAGGCGATGCCGAGCTGACGCTGGACCTGCAGCACTGGGTCAATGACGGCCTCATGGCGCTGTTCTTCTTCGTGGTCGGGCTCGGCATATTCAGCGGCACGATCCTCGCCGTGCGGCTGGGCCGAGGGAACCTCCCCCCGGGACTCACCCGATGCCACATCGTCGGCGGGGCGGCCCTTTCGGGCATCGGTTTCACGATTTCCCTGTTCATCGTCGACCTCGCCTTCGACGAAGGGGCATCCGCCGATCAGGCCCGCGTCGGAGTCCTCGCTGCGTCGGTGCTGGCAGCCCTGCTTGGCTGCATCGTCCTGCGTCTTGCCGCCCGCCGGCAGCCCGACGACGCAGGATGCCCGGAGGCCCTCGACCCGCCGGTCGCCCCAGACCGCGACCACATCCGTGGCCCTGTGGAGGCACCCCTGACCCTGGTGGAGTACGGGGATTTCCCATGCCCCTTCTGCAGCCGGGCCACGGGCTCCATGCAGCAATTACACGACCGCTTCGGCGATCGCTTCCGCTACGTCTTCCGCCACGCCCCGCTCGCCGAACTCCGCCCTGATGCTCAGCTGGCGGCCGAGGCCGCTGCCACGCAAGGGCGATTCTGGGACATGCACGATCGCCTCTTTGCCGAGCAGGGCAGATTGTCCATCACGGAGCTGCTCGAACACGCGGCCGCTCTAGGTCTGGACGTGGAACGATTCGTCGGAGACCTTCACGGGCGGCTCCACACCCGGAGGGTGCAGTACGACGTTGATTCCGCCCACACCAGCGGCGTCATCGGCACCCCCACCTTCTTTGTCGCCGGCCGCCGGCACACCGGCCCGTTCGACGCCGACACCCTGGCCGCGGCCCTGCTGGCCGAAGCGGACGAGGGCACCACGAAAAGGGTCAGGGATTGAGTGTCGAGCCCGGCTGCGCTCGTGGTCTGAACCCCGTCAGTACGCGAGGCTCGCCTCGGGCAGTGACGCCGGTCCGTGGGCGAGGTCGAGCAGGCGGGCAGCCGCGGGCCGGGTGGCCCACTCCTCCATCCAGTGGGAGCGGACCACCGCACGGCTCACGGCCTGCGCGGTGATGCCGAGTTCCTGCGCGATGTACTTCTGCTGTCCCCTGGCACCCGGCGTCATGAGGTCGAGGACCGCCCACTCGGCGTCGGTGCGCGTGGAGACGATCTGGCCCAGCAGTCGCAGAACGGCCTCTGCCTCCGCCGCGACCTCGCCATCCGGTCCCTCGACCGCGAGCGGGATCCGCTCCGCCGTTTTGCGAGCCCGGCTGACCGCGCGGCGGGCATAGACGAGGCCGTACCCCTCGGCGTCCACCAGGCGATGGGGCACCGGAGGAGTGAGGCCGCCGACGCCGATGCCCACGTGCCAGCGCCGGTAGCGGATCGCTCGCAGCGCTGTGTCCACGGCGGCGGTCGCCGAGCCGACGACACCCTGCACCTCGTCGCCCACCGATCGCTGGAAGGGAACGACCGTCGGGAGGTAGCGCAGGGATGTCAGCAGATCCCCCACAAGGTCGCCCACCTCACGTGAATCGCGCTGATTGATCGTCAGGACGTAGTGCATGGTGTCAGTATCACCCGACACGGCCCCCTGCTGGCAGGCGGCCGCCCGATGCACGGGAAGCAGGCTCAATTGACAGTCTGACTACTTAGAGTGACTATATAGTCATGATTGCCGATCTCCCGGACACCCCGACCTCGGCGAGTGCTGAGTGGCCGAGTGATTGGCTTCGAGCGACGCTGGGCCTTCTCGCGCTGCGCGTACTGGCCGCCGGGCCCTCGTACGGCTACGCGATCATCGGTGAACTCGAGCAGCAAGGGTTCGGCATGATCAAGGGCGGCACCCTGTATCCGCTGCTCGCCCGCTACGAGATCGTGGGCCTCGTGATCACCGAATGGCGGGCGGGCGACGGCGGTCCGGGCCGGAAATACTTTGCGCTGACCGAGCACGGCCGAGCCGAGCTCACCCGTCTCAGCGCGGACTGGCTGCGTTTCGCCGGTACCAGCACCCGCTACCTCACCCTCGAGAGGCCAACAAAGGAGTCCTCAACATGATGCGCAAAACGACGACGGACAAGAAGCTGACGGACAAGAAATGGTTCGACGAACTCGTCCTGGAGCTTCGTCTCCGGCAGGTGCACGGCAGCGCCATCGGCGATGCCTTGGCAAGTGCCCGCGAACTCCTTGATGACACCGGACAGGAGGCCGAGGAAGCATTCGGTCCGGCCCGCGACTATGCCGCTGCGCTCGAATTACCGGCCGCGCCGCAGCACGGATGGGTGCGCGAGGCACTCCTGCCGTTAGTTCTGAGCCTGCTGGCCTTTCTGGTCTTCAATCAGGCCGTCATCGCCTGGGCGCAGTCCGAGCTGATGCTGGTGTCTCCAGCGCAATCGATTCTGCTCAGCGTGCCATTGATTCTGGTGGCGTTCCTGCCGCTCTACCTCACGGCTGCTGTCCGGCGCATCTGGTTGCTCATCGTTCTCGTTGCGATCTGCGCGACGGCAGGAGCTCTCTCGGGGGTAGTGGCGCCATCGGCCCGCAGCGATGCCTGGTTGGCCCTGGAGCCACTTCCCTGGCTGATCGGCAGCTCCATCGTCATGATCGGTCTGTCGATCGTTGCCACGGTTCGCTCTGGCCGCCCCGAGAGCAACGATGAGATCATCGATCCGCTCTCCGAGACCTCGACCGGGTCCGGGCTCGGCGCGAGAGCATTCTCGTTGGTGACCAGCTGGCTCTTCCCGCTGTTCGCCCTGGGCATGCTCGGCCTCGCGCTCTCCTTGCGCTGAGTGTCCAATTGCGCTGAGTGTCGAAGCGAACGAGTCAGCGGCCCTCGGGAATCGCGGTCGCGTTCTCCGCCTCGACGTCGACGTCGCGGCCCTGCGGCTCGTCCCGTGCGCTGCCATCACCGAGCTCCCGGAAACGCCGGAGGGACGCCTCGACCTCGGCCTCTGCTTCCTCACGTCCGGCCCAGCCCGCGGCCTCCACCCATTTGCCCGGCTCGAGGTCCTTGTACTTCGTGAAGAAGTGCTGGATCTCGTCGAGCAGGAACTCGGAGACGTCGGAGAGCTCCTTGATGTGTTGAAAGCGGGGATCGACCGGCACGCAAAGGACCTTCGCGTCGCCGCCGGCGTCGTCGGTCATGTTGAACACGCCGATCGGCCGCGATTCAACGAGGACGCCGGGCACGAGGTCGAAGTCCTGCAGCAGCACCAGCGCGTCCAGCGGGTCGCCGTCGTCACCGAGGGTGTTCTCGAAGTACCCGTAGTGCGTGGGGTACTGCATGGCCGTGAACAGGACGCGGTCGAGGCGCAGGCGGT
>JAABUN010003814.1_pt1 | contig 22187 bp, 22 predicted proteins | sample 5559311 | NCBI WGS metagenome assembly JAABUN01 (sample SAMN10711877, study PRJNA513370) | rock metagenome | isolation source: Antarctica rocks | place: Antarctica: Victoria Land, Siegfried Peak sud
AGGACAAGTAATCGGTACTTGGGCAGACGTACTCAACCGCGCTAACTTAGGAATGGAAGTAATGCACGAGCGCAATGCTCACAACTTCCCTCTAGACTTGGCTGCGGGTGAAGCGACACCAGTTGCTTTAACTGCTCCAGCAATCAACGGTTAATAGTTAACCCTGATAGCTAATATACAAAAGGCGCTCTCCATTACGGAGGGCGCTTTTTACTTGTTTTTAATATGCGATCGCACTTCCTTCACTTCAGAGTGTCATTATAGATATAGAACGTTAGGGAGATAAGACAACGGTTTACGCACGCCCTTTAGCTCGATTAATAGAGCAACTACAACGCTTACCAGGAGTGGGGCCTAAAACCGCTCAACGCCTAGCTCTACATATACTTAAACGCCCCGAAACTGAGGTACAAGCTTTAGCTCAAGCCTTAGTTGAAGCTAAACAACAAATTGGCTTATGTTCAATTTGCTTTAATTTATCCGCCCAGCCAACTTGTGAAATCTGCCGTAACTCTAACCGCGATAATAATACAATTTGTGTGGTTGCCGATGCTCGTGACGTAATTGCTCTTGAAAAAACTAGAGAGTATAACGGCAAATATCATGTACTAGGGGGAGTGCTTTCGCCCATGGAAGGTATTGGTACAGAGCAACTTAACATTCAACCCCTGGTGCGGAGAGTTAGCCAAGAGCAGCCTAAAGAAATTATTTTAGCTATTAGTCCTAGCGTAGAAGGCGAAACTACAACTTTGTATGTAGGACAATTGCTTAAGCCTTTTACAAAAGTTACGAGAATTGCTTTCGGCTTACCTGTAGGTGGCGAATTGGAGTATGCAGACGAAATTACTTTAGCTAGAGCCTTAGAAGGTCGCAGAGAGTTAGATTAATCATACTTGCTACCAATAAAACGAGTAGCAAAATTTTGACTCCGCGTTGGCGATAAAGTCCGAGCTTTGAGAATCGCCGCCATCAAAAAAGCGTAAGACAATATCCCCACCACCGCTAAGAACAAGCCGCTAAGTAAACCTGTAGCATTCCATAACGCATGAAGAGCCGCCGCCGTGAAGTATCCCACCGCTAAAATTTGCCAGCGTTTGCGCGGCTTTAATACGCTTAAACCAATGAAATAACCCAAATAGCCACTATAAGCCATGTGTCCGGCTACAGAGCCAATAATTCGGGGAATTAATAACTGCAATCCTACCAATTGACCAATCCCATCTCCCGATTGCCAGCCTACATTGCGGCTAATTTCTGGGACGTATTGACCGAGAGTTTCGATTAGTGTAAAGCCCACCGCCGAAGCTGTACCTAACAGAATGCCGTCTAAAGGCTCCCAAACACCAATGCGCTCTCGCCAAGGAGTACGAAGCTTTTGACCGATCAAATAAGCTGCTAAAATCGGCAAGGCTTTTAGTAATTCTTCCATCAACCCAGCGCCGAAGAACATTCTTAGCAACAATTGAGGAAAACTAATTGTTTCCTCAAGTAGGGGTAAGCGTCCAGGGAGAATATTACGGAAAATTAAAATAAATAGGGGTAATATCGGACTTAGTAAGATTAATCCGGTAGCTATTGCCATGCTAAACAATACCCACCAAGGTTTATGTTTGCCACAAAGTTGATAAACAAAATAGTAGGCAATTCCAGCTAAATAAGTGGCTACAAGCATTTGATTAAAAAATGCCGTTTCTGGTTGTCCTACAGTGGCAAACATTAATATTACAAATACGACGGTAAATATACCTGGGATTAAATAACCTTTTTTAGTTAAATCTCGTCCGGTGGAAAGGATCGGAAATAGCTGAGTAAAACTGACTCCGGGATCGGTTTGCGAGTTTGGAGTTACGTTAACTGGTGGTGGCGGGGCTTGGAAAAATTGAAAGCTAAACTCTGGCCCCTTGTTACCGAGAATAAAGCGATCGCCTACAAGCAACTTTCGGCATCCTAATAGCGATTCTCCATTGATATACGTGCCATTGGCGCTATTGAGGTCGCAAAGGAGCCAACTATTTGTTGTTAAGGGACGGATGGCGACATGGCGGCGGGACACTACACCATAGGAGCTATCAAGCACAATTTGACAGCTAGGATCTCGTCCGATCGCAATCTCTTGGTCTGGGGAAAGTAAGTAACGAAGAGAGGAGGGCGCAGCATTGGCGATCCCTGCGGTAGTTGGCAATTGCTGTAAATAATACCCTTCACCAAATTGTTTCATCTTTGCCATGCTGCAAGTAGCAACAGCATACAACTAAAGGGCGAATTTATTAGACGCAATAAAGGCAACTGCTACTGCTTATTGGCATCGCGGACAGCAGCAAAGAAACAGAACACTGTTAAAGGAACACTCAGGGCTAAAATAATACTTGTATTCAAGCTGCCTAAATCAGGAGTGCCAGAAGCTAGTTCAAAAATTGAACCCACGGAGGCGATCGCACTTATACAACAACCACCTAAAAATAAACCGCTTTTGGGGGTCATTGCATTCATGACGATTTACCTTGATGGATGGGTTTTACAGCTTTTGCCGAAAAGCCTTGTTTGGTTAATTCTTGAGTTACTTGGAGGCTATTTTGAACGCGATCTACAAACAGTATGCCATTGAGGTGGTCGATTTCGTGCTGAATGCAGCGCGATAATAATTCTGTCGCTGTTAACGTTTGGGGACGACCATGTTCGTCTTTGTAGGCTATCTCTACCATTTGAGGGCGCGTTACATCCATATAAACATTGGGGATGCTCAAACAACCCTCTTGAGCTATACATAACTCTGGGCTGAGGCGCGTGATTGTAGGATTAATTAGGATCAAAGGCTGATTAGCGGGATTCTCTGGATCGCAGTCGATGACAATTAGCTGTTTTTGTACGGCTACTTGGGGCGCTGCTAAACCGATCCCATCGGCACTGTACATTGTTTGTAGCATTTCTCGTGCTAATTGACGAATTTCTCCGTCTACTTTCGCCACCCGTTTAGTGTTTTGCCGTAAAGCCCGATCGCCCAAATAGCAAAGTTCTAAGGGAGGATTAGTTAACTTTTGCTTTTCAACTGCAACTATAGAAGCCATGAAATACCTATAACTCGTCTTTACCAAGACTATATTATTTTTTATCTTAACAATTGTTGGCAAACTCCGACTATTTTTACAGGTACGCAAAGGTTAAAGGGCTATGCTAAAGTATGGTGGCGATCGCACTTAAGATAGGTTAGGCTTGCTAAAATTATCAAGTTGGGTAGTGTCGGAACTTACTTGAAAGTGCAAATTGTCAGAAGATAGATATGTTGTAACTTAAGGTCTTGTAACAAATGCGCGATAGCGCAAGCGCGCACGCAAGGCTTCGCCCAGACAGAGCAAAAAATATAAGTTATCGTTGGACAACACTCCACCTAGATTTTTTTACAAGTAGAGCCGCCCTAACTATTTAAAACAGCAAGTTGGATCGCAAACAGTGGAAAGTCAAGCTAACGAAGCTTTATTGCAAGAAATAGCGCAAAGACAACATCTAATTGCCGAATTAGGTCAACAAACCGAGCGCGAAAGATTGATGAGTGCGATCGCTTTGAGAATTAGCGCATCCCTAAATATAGAGGAAATTCTTAATACTACTGTCACCGAAGTTCGCCAGTTTCTCAATTGCGATCGCGTATTGGTTTATCAAGTTGAACCCAAAACTGAAATAACTACCGTAGTCGCCGAATCAACTCAACCAAATTACACTTCGCTGTTAGATATAAAAATTGCTACACCTTTGTTTGGGGAACGTTTAGCAGCATATAGTCAAGGCAATATCCGCGTACTTGATGATATTGAACAGCAAAAAAGCGCTACCGTCATCAACCAATTGTTGCCGCAAGGGCAAGTTAAAGCTAGTCTAACAGTGCCTTTGCTCTATGGAGGTAAGTTTTGGGGATTGCTTGACATTCATCAATGCTCAGGGCCGCGCCAATGGCAGAAATTAGAAATAGACTTGCTCAAGCAATTAGCCACTCAATTATCTATAGCGATTCAGCAATCTGAGCTATACCAGCAAGTTGTTGAGCTAAATACTAACTTAGAAAATCAAGTCAAAGAGCGTACCAAAGAATTACAACAATCCCTCGAATACGAGGCAATTCTCAAACGTATTAGCGACGATGTGCGCGATAGTTTAGACGAAAACCAGATTTTGCAAGTAGCGGTATGGGAACTCGCTGTAGCTCTAAATATTGATGGTTGCGATAGTGCTTTGTACAATACCTTAGACGCAACAGCAACAATTAGCTACGAATACACCACATCTTTACCCACGTCTCAGGGAAAAGTCATTAAAATGACAGATTTTCAAGACGGGTACAACCAATTATTGCAAGGTCAGTATTTTCAATTTTGCCAATTAGTACCAGGTTGGAAAGGTAAAGTGGCAATGCTGGCTTGCCCAATTTTTGACGATCGCGGTGCTTTGGGCGATTTATGGTTATTTAAGCAACAAGAGCAGGGTTTTAGCGACTTAGAAATTCGGTTGTTGCAACAAGTGGCTAATCAATGCGCGATCGCTATGAGACAAGCAAGATTGTATCAAGCATCCCAAGTTCAAGTACAGGAATTAGAAAAACTAAATAATCTCAAAGATGACTTTTTAAGCACGGTTTCCCACGAACTCCGCACGCCTCTAGCTAATATGAAAATGGCTATTCAAATGCTAGGAATATCTTTAAATCGCTCCCAAGAGTTGTTTGCCGAAATTAGAAAACCCCCCAACGAACAAAACAAAGTTGCCCGTTATTATCAAATATTACAAAATGAGTGCGAACGAGAATTACATTTAATCGATGACTTGTTAGATTTGCAACAGATGTATGCAGGGGTACAACCTTTATTATTGACATCAATCAATTTGCAAACCTGGCTATCAGAGATTGCCGAACCTTTTAGCCACAGGCTTAAAAATCAACAGCAGCAGTTAACTATAGAAGTGGGAGAAACAGTACCAAACTTGATGGGCGACTCTGCTTCTTTAGAGCGTGTGTTTACAGAATTATTACATAATGCTTGCAAGTATACTCCTCCCGGCGAAAAAATCGTAGTTAAAGCTGTCAATTGCCAAGAAGTGATGCAAATAAGTGTCTTAAATTTTGGGGTAGAAATTCCCAATAGTGAACGCCAGAAAGTATTTGAGCGTTTTTACCGCATTCCTAATAGCGATCCTTGGAAGCATGGCGGGACAGGCTTAGGACTTGCTCTGGTGAAGCAAATACTTAGCCGGATCGGGGGAACTATTTATGTCGCCCCTAGCGATCGCCATCAAACTTGTTTTATGGTGGAACTACCGCTAATGCCAGTATTATGAAATCTCAATGGCAATGTCTTTTAGAAAATGTCGGGCAGTGGCATGGATCTTTTACTCGCTTGTCGCCAATCGGAGAAATAATAGAGGATACGCCAACTATGGTTTCTCTAACAGGCTTAAACGATAACCAAACCATTCATCAAATTGTCCGCCGCTTGCCTCCTAATCTTCCCCCAGAAGAAAAGGTTTTTGAATATAGTTCTTTAGGGCGGGGAATTTTACTATTTGATAATGGAGCTTTTTCTACAGGTTCAATTCAACTTGCCCCTTTTACCGAATTTGGCGCAGAGTTAGGATTAATACATCAAAGCCGCCGTCTGCGTTTAGTTCAATTATTTGATAAAAGCGGTCAGTTAGAAAGATTAACTTTAATTCGCGAAAAACTTGTTGATGCTACAGAATTAGAAAAACCACCACTAACAGTAAATGATTTAATCGGGACGTGGCAAGGGGAAGCGATTACTTTATACCCCGATTGGCGATCGCCCGATACTTACTCTACGCTGCTCAAAATCGAGCAGGTAGGGGAAAGTAAACTATTACAACAATTAACGCTTCCCGAACGCACTATTACTTCCAGTGCTACGATCTCAGGTTCAATTATTAGTTTTGATACCGGATATCAAGTCTTGCTTCTCCCCGATGGCGCTTCTGCTACCTGCCCCGTGCAACTAAAATCGGCAACTGGTTTTTTTCTCGAAGTTGGATGGATGAAGTCGCCCCTTGAGCGTCAAAGGCTGATTCGTACTTATAGTAACCGGGGAGAATGGGTTAATCTTACATTAGTCACAGAATACCGAAGTTAGCCTGTTGCCCGTAAAATTACGCATATTAATAGATCAAATAATATATGCTTTAGAATAGAATCTAGTAATAATACTGAGAAGCATCGTGAAATCATTTGCTAAGTCAATAAATTTACAAAGTTTTCGATTAAGCAAGTCCGAGAACCCTGTAAAAGAAGGTATAAAAACTATTGGGTTGACTTTAGCTTTAGCTTTTGGGGTAAAAATAGCCGCCGCTCAATGCTATTTGATTCCTTCAGGTTCAATGGAACCAACTTTAGAAGTTAACGATCGCTTAATAGTAGATAAAATCAGCTACAACTTTATCCCTCCTCACCGAGGAGACGTAGTAGTATTTACCCCACCTCAAGACGTTGTAGAGAAAGAAAAGTCAAACGATCCTTTTATTAAAAGAGTTATTGGCTTACCAGGAGAGCAAATCGAGGTCAAAGGTGGGCAAGTATACGTTAATAATCAACCTTTGCCAGAAAATTATATTGCTGCTCAACCAAACTACAACTGGGGGCCGCAAATTGTCCCAAAAAAATCTTACTTAGTTTTGGGAGATAATCGCAATAAAAGCTATGATGGTCACGTTTGGGGATTTTTAAACCGCGATCGCATGATTGGCAAAGCTGTTGTCCGTTTTTGGCCCCCCCAACGCCTGAGTAACTTTGCTAGTAAGTAATGAGGCCATGAAAATTTGGCAAGCTGACTTTTATCGTCGTCCTCTGCAAAACGAAGCAGGGGAAGTATTGTGGGAATTATTGTTATGCGATGGCGATCGCGCATTTACTTATGTTGCTTTTTGTCCTCAGTCTCAAGCAACCGCCAAGTGGTTAACTGAGCAATTACAAATAGCAATCAAAGACCAAAAGCCGGATTTAATTCAAGTATTTCGCCCGCAATCGTTGAACTTAATCCAATTAGCCGCCGGAAACTTGGGAATTGCCGTAGAAGCAACTCGCCGGACTTTTGCCTTAAAACAGTGGTTGCAAGAACGTTCCTATCCCGCGAACATCGGCGAATATAACCCTCTAGCCCTCGATAAACCGCCACCCACACCGTTACCAGCCAACTTGTGGGGTCAGCAGTGGCGTTTTGCAAGTCTTAGCGCTGGAGACATTGTAGAAGGCTTTTCCCAGCGTCTGATTCCCGTCAAAGAGATGCCAGAATTTTTATTACCGCTTAACCTCGGATTAGCTTCTACTGTTGCTATTCCTGGCGTTGTAATTGATGGCGGTAAAAAATCGATGCAACTAGCACGGTGGTTGCAAAGTATTCATCCGGTGGCGCTTAACTATATTCCTGGCGATCCTAGTGGATTGGTGTTAGAAGCAGGTTTAAGTGATCGCTACATTGTCAATACCTTTACCGACAAAGAAGTAATTTCGGCGGCGGTTACTTACGCAACGCGTCAACAATTAACAAAAAGATTGCATTTTTTATTAATACAACCTGACAATTCAGGCATGACTTACAGTGGCTTTTGGCTATTAGGTAAAGAGTAAAGAAACTTATAGTTTTTTGTCTAATTATTAATAATTTATTAGCTAAAAATAAGAGTTAAGACTGAAGGTAGATACATTTAATTAGAAATAGTTTTAGTCTCAAGAACATAATAAATCAACCTTTTTTAAGGCAAGATTCATGAATAACGAAGCTTCTTCAAAAGAAAAAACTACTAGAAACGACGAAATGGATACTTCTACTGCTGATCGGGGAATTATTCCCGCCGAAGTAGCCGCACGGATGGATAGAGAAGGTGGCGATTACAGAAAAACGGCTCACGAACAAGCCGCCGATGAAAGCCTTGATACTACAGGTGGTGCAACGGTAGATCAAGAAGGTTTAGCAAATAATTATGCTGTTGAACCAGAGATGTATTATGATGAACCCGGCGATCGCAAGCAAGAAGAAGCACAAGACAAAGCCGATCGCGCCGAAGAATTAGCCGAAGTCAATCACGATAAAGAAGGCGAACTAACAACCGATGGCGATCATCGTGGTAAAGGTACAGGCGTAATTTAGAAACCTCCTTTAACTGATTAAATATTACCTAAAACCGTTTGTAAACTTATTGAAAACCAAAGTTTGAACGGTTTTTTATTGTCGTAAAGTTATTAATTTTTACATAGTTAGCTTGACATTTTAACTTATTAACTAATAGAAGATTAGCAATGTTTGAAATAACTAAAAAGGAGCTACCTTTTCCAGTAAAATAGCTGGACATTGCAGAGAAATAGAGGAAAGGCAAGATGGCTGAAACAAAAATTGGCATCATTGGCGGTAGCGGACTTTACAAAATGGAAGCTCTCAAAGATGTCAAAGAGGTACAAATTTCTACCCCCTTTGGTTCGCCTTCGGATGCTTTAATTGTGGGGACTTTGGCAGAAACTTCTGTGGCATTTCTAGCGCGTCATGGGCGCAATCATACGCTGCTACCGTCAGAAGTGCCTTATCAGGCGAATATTTATGCAATGAAGCAGTTGGGAGTAGAGTATATAATTTCTGCTTCCGCCGTTGGTTCGTTGAAAGCTGAAGCAAAACCGCTAGATATGGTAGTTCCAGATCAATTTATTGACCGGACAAAAAACAGAGTTTCGACCTTTTTCGGTGAAGGGATCGTTGCCCATATTGCTTTTGCTGACCCCGTTTGTTCACAGTTAGCTAAAGTTTTGACAGAGGCGATCGCGTCTCTCAATTTAACGGACGTGACTTTGCATCGTGGCGGTACTTATATATGTATGGAAGGGCCAGCATTTTCTACTAAAGCTGAGTCTCATCTTTACCGTAGTTGGGAGGCTACAGTTATTGGCATGACCAATTTACCAGAGGCAAAATTGGCTAGAGAAGCAGAAATAGCTTATGCTACTTTAGCTTTGGTGACAGATTACGATTGTTGGTATCCAGACCACGACAGCGTAACAGTAGAAATGGTAATTGCTAATTTACAGCGCAATGCAACGAACGCTCAAAAAGTAATTCAAGAAACTGTTAAGCGTTTAAGTGAAAATCCGCCGCCTTCGGAAGCGCATTCAGCTTTAAAATATGCAATTTTGACTCCGTTGGATAAAGTTCCTCAAGAAACTAAGCAAAAGCTAGAATTGTTGTTGAAAAAGTATATGTAGTCTGATTTTTAAGGGATGGGAGAATGTAGAGACGTTGCATTGCGTCTCTACATCAAAATTCATACCTTTGATCGGCAATGCTAACTATTCTACGCCTTCAATGGGTGCGAAACCTTGGCGCTGAATGTTCTCGGTAATGGTGCGCGGTTCTAAAAATTGGAGTAAGTAATCAGGGCCTCCGGCTTTTGAACCTACACCAGACATTTTGAAACCACCAAAAGGTTGTCTAGCAACGATCGCTCCCGTAATTGTGCGATTAATGTACAAGTTTCCGACTTCAAACTCTGCTTGCGCTTGTTGAATGTGGGAAGGAGTACGGGAGTAAAGCCCACCAGTAAGGGCGAAGTTTGTACCATTGGCAACAGAAATTGCTTCGGTGAAGTTTTTTACTTTTATTACGGCAATAACTGGCCCAAAAATTTCTTCTTGAGCGATCGCACTACTTGGCTCAACTTGACTAAAAATTGTCGGACTGACAAAATAACCACTATCAGAAACGGGCATTTCTAGTACAAGCTCGGCTGATTGCTTGCCTTTAGCGATGTACTCTCTAATTTTGTCTCTAGCATTGGCATCAATCACGGGGCCAACTTGGGTGCTAGGCAATTCGGCTAAACCAATATTGAGGCTGCGCGTAGCTTCAACTAAACGCTTTACAAACTCATCATAAATAGGCGCTAAAACTATTACCCGCGAACAAGCAGAACACTTTTGTCCGCTATAGCCAAAGGCAGATTGAACAACGCCAACGACAGCTTGATCGAGATCGGCGCTTTCATCGACAATCAAGCCATTTTTCCCACCCATTTCGGCAATTACGCGCTTGAGATGCTTTTGTCCTGGTTGTACAACGGCTGCATCTGCATAGATGCGACAGCCAACTTCCTGGGAACCTGTAAAAGCAATTAAGTGAACATCAGGATGCTTGACAAAATATGCCCCAACTTTAGATCCTACTCCTGGCACGTATTGGAATACACCTTTGGGAATACCCGCTTCTACAAGGATTTCGGCAAATTTAGCAGCAATTACACAAGATGTCTCCGCAGGCTTGAGTAAAGTACAGTTTCCCGCCACTAGCGCCGCTACTGTCATACCTGCTGCGATCGCTAATGGGAAATTCCAAGGCGAAATAACTACAGCAATTCCGCGCGGTTGATAGATATAACGGTTTGTTTCCCCCGCAATATCATAGCTAAATCCTGCGTCTAACCTTTCCATTTCGTCAGCATAATAATTGCAAAAGTCGATTGCTTCGGAGACTTCCCCATCGGCTTCTTTTACAGGCTTACCTACTTCTAAAACTATCCAAGCAGACAACTCTGCGCGTCTTTGTTCCATCAAATCGCCAGCAGTACGCAATATACCCGCCCGTTCTTTTACAGGTGTCTTGCGCCACGCGGGAAAGGCTGCTTTTGCCGCCGCCATAGCTTCTGTTGCTTGTTCTACAGAAATTAGTCCAACTTTCCCAATAACTTCGCTGTAGTTAGAAGGATTCACCGAGTCAACGGTTTGTTCTGTCTGTTGATATTCGCCGTTAATTAGCGGTAAATAATGCTTACCTAACTGTTGACGGACGTTAGTAAAGGCTTGATTCGATGCTTCTCTTAATTTCATGTCTGCATAGTCCGTATCTGCCGCATTTGCAAAACCTAAAGTATGTTTAGGCGTAGTGAGATTATCTACAACTGGGGGTGCTAAAAGCTCCTCTACCGGACGTTCTTCCATGCTTTGACGCAAAAACGAGCTATTAGCTGTATTTTCAAGCAAACGTCGGATTAAATACGCCATTCCGGGCAATAGTTCGCCATAAGGACAATACACGCGCACTCGATGCCCTCTAGCTACTAAAGCAGAGGCTAATTTGTCACCCATACCGTACAATACTTGCATTTCAAAGTGTCGGCGGGGAATTTTTAGGGTTTCGGCGATCGCAATTGCTAATGCTTGACTCCGCACATTATGACTACCAATGGCTGAATAGACATATTCATGATTTTCTAACAACAACTGAGTAATAGTTTCAAAATTGGCATCTGTTGCCGCTTTATCGTTGTAAACTGGCTGCTGCCAATCTTTCTGCATTGCCTTAATTGTTTCTTGATCCCAATACGCCCCTTTAACTAGCCGAATTGTCAAAGGATAACCGCGTTGTTTTGCCCAAGTAATTAAATCCTTGGTGTCTTGTTCGCTATCACGCAGGTAAGCTTGAATTGTCATCCCGACATCGGTGCGAGAACGAAACTCATCTTCTAGCAATAGCTTTTTCAATATCGACAGAGTTAAATCTTTGTAGGCGTATTGTTCCATATCAAAATGGACGCTTGCCTCTAATTCCTTGGCGCGACGTAATAATATGCGAATGCGATCGCTTACTTTTTCTTCACTCCCCGCCGCATCTAACGGATCGAACTGAGAATAAAAGGCTGTAAGCTTTACAGATACTTGTACTTGGGGTATTTGTTCGCCATCAGCGCTATCAACACTAGGGATCTGCGTCCACTTTTTAGAGGCTTCTACAAGTTGCGTCATTAGATCCAGATAGCGATCTAAGTAAAACTGCGCTTCAGCTTCCGTAATTACGGCTTCCCCTAACAAATCGAGGGTAAACGCCATTTTATTTTTGCGTAAACGCTCAATAGTTTTCAGCGCTTCTTTCATACTGTCGCCAGCAATATATTTATGCGCCAGAGTTTCTACCGCCGTCGAAACCGTTGTCGCGGCTACTTGTCCAGGGATTGAGTCAGGGGCGGCAAAATTGAGCAATCCCTTGAGGGCGGAAGGAAGTTCTACCGAGTCATCTTGCAAATACTCTTGCATATGGGCGGCAATTTCTGGCTTATTGTGCAAAGCAGGTAAGCAGTCGATGAAGCGAAACAACTGCACCCGTAAACCTGGATTGCTCATTGTCCAAGCTAGTAACTTATCATCCCAACGCATTTGATCGCGCAAGGAAGTTAAAAACGAGCGATTCTCCCGCGTAGCAGCGAGGAGTTGTTTGGCGATTTCTTGAACTTTCGCTTCGTAGGTGTTTTTTTCTACTTGTAATACCACTATTAACTGACTCCCAGTTTTCGGCGCTTTAGACGAGAATATTTATAATTTACTATTGTCTCTTTTCTCGCCAGCCTTGGAAGTATTGTTTTTGTTGATAATTATCAAACGATCGCAATTCTGCCTATTTCCCTTCAAAAATAGACAGCAAAAGCAGCTACAACTTAAATTAATGCGGATGAAAGGACTTGAACCTTCACACCTTGCGGTACTAGAACCTAAATCTAGCGCGTCTGCCAATTCCGCCACATCCGCTTATTTGGCTTAATTAGTGTAGCAAACATATAAAAAAATTGCTACAAATATTACATCATTCAATAGTGGGTATCTATGTCTACTAAAGTATTGAGGCGACAATTTAATATTCAAGACTATCACCAGATGGTCAAGGCGGGTATTCTGACTGAAGACGAGCGCGTCGAACTAATCGAAGGGGAAATTGTTGAAATGTCACCAATTGGAACTCGTCACGCTGCTTGTGTCAAGCGATTGCTCAAACTTTTTTCTCAATTACTGGGCGATCGCGTTATGGTTGCCGTCCAAGATCCAGTAGTATTGAGCAACTTATCTGAACCCCAACCCGATTTAGCTTTGCTAAAACCCCGCGATGACTTCTACGCCGCCGGACATCCCCAACCCCAGGATATATTTTTATTAGTGGAAGTTGCCGATACTACGATTGAAAGCGATTTCGCAGAGCGAACACTTCGTGAACGCGCTATAAAAATTCCTTTGTACTCAAGTAGTGGAATTGTAGAAGTATGGCTAGTAGATGTGAACGAGCAAGTTATCGAAGCATTTAGAGATCCTACAGATAATAGTTATCAGAATATCCAAAAATTCCAGCAAGGTGAGATATTTGTCCAAGCTTTCCCGGATGTTAGTTTTGCTGTAGAGCAGATACTTGGATAAATAAAAATGGGGGACAAGCCCCCGTTGGTGCTACGATTCGACTTTTACGCCTTTCCAGAAAGCAACATAGCCTTCAATGTTTTTTGCCTTCTCTTTGGCGCTAGGATAGTACCAGGCTGCATCTTTGTTTACTTGCCCGTCTACTTCTACGCTGTAGTAACTAGCAAGCCCTTTCCAAGGACAAGTTGTGTGGGTGCTGCTTTCTTTGAAATACTCCTTTTTGATGGAGTCAATCGGAAAGTAATGATTTCCTTCTACAACTTCTGTGCGATCGCTCTCGGCTAAAACTGTACCATTCCAAACTGCTTTAGGCATGATTTTGAGTTAATTTAAGTAGGTATACATAATTAAAGTTAACCTCCCTGCCCCCTCTGCTACAAGTTCGGATTCCCAGTTATCGACAAATGCTCTAATATCCTTCACAAATAGGATATCAGCGCGAAAATATATAGTTCTTGCAAATTTCGGCTAATATGCCTCAGCTACAGTCTTTAGAATCTGCCTTAAAAAAATATTTTGGCTACACTAGCTTTCGCTTAGGTCAACAGCAGATTATCGAACAAGCGCTCAATAATCAAGATTTGCTCGTAGTAATGCCCACGGGTGGCGGTAAGTCTTTGTGCTTTCAGTTGCCTGCGTTGCTTAGAAAAGGCTTGACGGTGGTGGTATCGCCGCTAATTGCGCTAATGCAAGATCAAGTGCAATCGTTGAAAAATAACGGGATTGGGGCAACGTTTCTCAATAGTACCCTAACTTCCTATCAAGTACGATCGCGCGAAGAAGCAATCCTCAGTGGTAAAGTAAAACTGCTTTATGTTGCCCCCGAAAGACTACTAAGCGATCGCTTTTTACCATTTATAGACTTAGTACAGCATCAAATTGGGATTGCAAGTTTTGCCATTGATGAAGCGCATTGTGTTTCAGAATGGGGGCATGATTTTCGCCCGGATTACCGTCAATTACGCTCTTTGCGCCAACGTTACCCAACCGTTCCTACTATAGCTCTTACGGCTACAGCTACCGATCGCGTTCGTACTGATATTATTCAACAACTCAACCTCGCAAAACCGATAATTCACGTTGCTAGTTTCAATCGCCCTAACCTTTACTACGACGTACAACCCAAGCAAAAGCAACCTTACAACCAATTAAAGCAATTAGTTACAAAAACTGAAGGCGCGGGGATTATCTACTGTCTCAGCCGCCGCAAAGTAGATGATATTACGATGAAATTGCAACAAGATGGCATCTCTGCTTTGCCTTATCATGCAGGCTTAAGCGACGAAGAAAGAGAATCTAATCAAACGCGGTTTATTCGAGATGATGCCCGTTTAATGGTAGCAACCGTTGCCTTTGGGATGGGAATAAATAAGCCAGATGTTAGGTTTGTAATTCATTATGACCTGCCTCGCAATATCGAAAGCTATTACCAAGAATCGGGTAGAGCGGGGAGAGATGGAGGCGCGGCGCGGTGTACAATATTTTTTGGTTATGGCGATGTCAAAACTGTTGAGTATTTGATTGAGCAAAAAACCGCTATTCAAGAACAACGCATTGCTAAACAACAACTGCGGCAAATTATAGACTACGCTCAAGGTACAGTTTGCCGTCGGACGATTCAACTAGGGTATTTTGGCGAAAGTTTTGGGGGTAATTGTGGCAACTGCGATAATTGCTGCAATCCCAAACCCGAAGAAGATTGGACAGTTGAAGCGATGAAATTTCTTTCTTGCGTAGCGCGTTGTCAAGAAAGATTCGGCATGAGTCACATTATTGATGTGTTGCGCGGCTCAAAAAGTCAAAAAGTTTTACAGTACAAACACGATCAATTGACTACTTATGGCATTGGTAAAGATAGAACTGCCGATGATTGGCGGCTTTTGGGGCGAAGTTTGTTACATCAAGGTTTATTAGGGCAAACTACTGATGGTTACTCTGTTTTGCGGCTAAATGCTCTCAGTTGGGAAGTAATGCGGCGAAAAAAAACAGTTTCAATTGCTATTACTACTGCACCTACCCCTATAGTTGATAATAAAGAAACGCCAAAAGCTGCGGATATAGAGATGCTATATCAAAAGTTGCGTAGCTTACGCAAGAAACTAGCCGACGAACAAGGAATAGCGCCTTACATAGTATTTGCCGATTCTAGCTTGAAGACAATGGCTCAATTGCAGCCGCAAACTCTAGAAGAATTTAGTAAAATCTCTGGAGTTGGAAGCAGTAAGTTAGCGCAGTACGGACAGTATTTTGTTGCAGAGATCGCTTCTTATACTCAGCATTCGGTTAAGGTGGAGGTGAGAAGTGCGATAGCGCAAGCGCGCACGCAGGGCTTCGCATCTTTCCCTTCAGACAGTCAATTATTGACTCTCAAACTGCATCGCCAAGGACTAGACACCGCAGAAATAGCCACTGAGCGCAGTTTAAGCACAAGTACGATCGCAAGTCACCTAGCGGAACTGATCGAAATGAACCAACCTGTAGACTTAGATCAATTAGTAATTCCCGTGCGTCAGCAATTTATTCTAAAAGCTGTAAAAACTGTTGGTGCAGATTCCCTCAAGAGTATCTACGAGCATCTGGGGGAAAGCTACACCTATGATGAGATTAAGTTAGTCCGGGCTTTGTGGCGGCGGCAAAAAGGTTAGATACTAACGCTGTTCTTGCGGAGGTTAAATAAAGAGATTGCTTTGGGTAAAGCAATGCAGATTACGGCGTTTGCCAAGGTGAGAAATAAACAATCAATGAAGCTCATAGCTGTAAATTTCCTTGTAAAATTACTGTTTACATAAGTTGTATTTTCTTATATTTTGATTGTGCAGTAAAACGGCTGTAATTAGCTACTCGCAAGATTTTGAATATTTTTTGCAGGCTATAAGTAAATCTTATGTAAATTTAGCCTAGATTTTTCAGCTTTGGTGCGATCGCACAATTCCCCAAAGCCAATTTTAAGATAAAGTGATAAAACTTCTAACTTCTCTGCTCTACCAGTGATTGACAACATCTCAAAGTTTCTGATTGAGCAGTATAGCGCCGATTTTGCGGCTTGGTTATTGGGCGAATCAATTACTTTAACTACCATCAATCCCACCGAACTGAATGTAGAACCAATTAGAGCCGATTCAGTGATGTTACTGCAATCGAGTCAAGTTATTCTCCATACTGAGTTTCAGACGGTTAGCGATGAAACCATGCCTTTTCGGATGGCGGATTATTATTTGCGCTTAAAACGCAAGTTTCCAGAGCGAGATATTCAACAAGTAGTAATTTATCTCAAACCGACGGTTCAAATTTAGTGAGGCAAACAAGCTATAAAACTCCCGTAATGACTCACCAGTTTAGAGTAATTCGGTTATGGGAAGAACCAGTAGAATTGTTTTTAAGTACGCCAGGATTGTTACCTTACGCAGTATTGAGTCGAGCAACAGATAAAGAAAGTGTGTTGGCGCAGGTAGTGAGGGAGTTAGAGAAAATCACAGACTTTAGAGAACAGAGTAATTTAGTAGCGGCAACGAGTATCTTAGCTGGCTTACAATTAAATGAGCAAACGATCCAACAATTGATGAGGAGTCCAGTCATGCGTGAGTCTACGATGTATCAAGCTATTTTACGCGAAGGTCGGGCGGAGGGACTGGAACAGGGTCGCACAGCCGAAGGTAAAGCGTTAGTTCTCAAGCAGCTTACCCGTAAATTGGGTAGTCTATCAGCCGAACTGAGTGCAAAGGTAAGCGATTTAAGTTTGGAAAGATTAGAGACTTTGGCTGAGGATTTGTTAGATTTTACCAGTGCGGCGGATTTGGAATCTTGGTTAGGCTAATCGATTTAACTAACGCCTAGTTTTTGAGAATTGATTGTTAGCATCAATCTAATTCAAGATATCCTTTCTACTTCTATTTTCAGTTGTGAATCACTTTGATTGTAGCAATTTGGGTATAGGAGCGCGCCCTACAATACATTTAAGGTAAAAGTGCGATCGCTCTGTCAATATTTTCCCGCAGAGATTCAGCGCAAGTATGAAGCGCAGCTAATTCAGCATCCGTAAGTTTTAATTCCCATATCTTCGCAATTCCACCGCAGCCTAAACTACAGGGAACGCCGATAAAAATATCTTTTAATCCATACTCACCTTGCAAGTAAGCCGCTACAGGCAATAACCGCGATTGGTTGATTAGTATTGATTCCACCATCAAACAAATAGATGCCGCCGGAGCAAAATAAGCACTTCCCGTCTGCATCAATTCAACAATCTCTGCGCCACCGTTACGAGTTCTAGTCACTAAACGCTCAATTGTCGCTTCATTCATTAATTCTGTAATTGGTACACCAGCCACCGTAGAATAACGCGCTAGAGGAACCATAAGGTCGCCGTGACTGCCCAAAACCATCGTCTGCACGTCCATTACCGATACCCCTAGTTCCATCGCAATAAACGCTTGAAACCTGGCTGAATCTAATACTCCCGCCATTCCCATAATGCGATCGCGTGGTAATTTTGTCGCTTGCCATGCTAAATACGTCATCACATCTAAGGGATTTGTAACGACAATTAAAATTGCATTGGGAGAATGAGCGATCGCATTGGTTGCCGCTTCTACAACTATTTTGGCGTTAGTCTGCATCAATTGATCTCGACTCATCCCCGGTTTACGCGGTAATCCTGCCGTAATTACTACTACATCAGAGTCAACGGTGTCTGCGTAGTCTGTTGTTCCCTTAATTTGGCGATCGCACTGGAAAATACCTTTAGCTTCTACTAAGTCTAATGCTAACCCTTGGGGCATTCCCTGAACTACATCTAGCAGCACGACATCGGCTAAGTTTTTCTCGACAACTTTTTGGGCTAAAGTGCTGCCAACTTTACCCGCGCCAATGATAGTAATGCGGGGTGAATTGCAGATGAGAGGAGATGAAACAGCAGCTTGCATAGACAAAAGGCGATCGCGCTAGGGGGTAAATTGTTCTAATTGATCTACACGCAGCCAAATATTCGGCGTAGGTACTTGTCCAAACACTACTAAGGCGTATTCTCCTCTAATATCCACCACCTGACCTTTAGTTTCAAACAGATAAGGTGGAAAACGGATGTCACTAGCTTGCGCTTCTAAACTATTTTCTAACTTTTCTCGGACAGCACGGACTGAATCGCCTTTTTTGACTGCCATAACTTGCTTTAATGCTTAATGCGTACTTAGAGATTCTAGAACGTTTACGCATTTAGTCAAGTGAAAAAAACGATGATTATTGTAGAGACGTTGCACGGCAACGTCTCTACAAATATTGGGGCAACGTCTCTACAAATATTGGGGCAACGTCTCTACAAATAGATTTTCCCCTGACAGTGGGGGCAAAAGTGAGACGATCGCCCAGCTAACCTAATTCGCTCAATTGGCGTACCGCAAATTCGACAAGGGTTACCTGTGCGGTTGTAAACCCACGCTACACCGCTGTAATTGCCGTTAATCCCTTCTACGTTCAAAAAATCGCTAAAAGTAGTCCCACCTGCTGCAATACTGGCTTCTAGTACCTGAATAATCGCCGCTCTTAATGCTGTTATTTGCTCAATTTGCAAGCAATTACATAATGTTGCAGGCGGTATTTTAGCGATAAATAATGCTTCATCTGCGTAAATATTGCCAATTCCCGCAATAATTGTTTGATCTAACAAAGCTGCTTTAATCGAACGGCGGCTATTGTTGAGTTTTGCGGCTAGATATTCTACTGAAAACTCTAGGCTGAAAGGATCTAAACCTAATTTTGCAAGTCCCGTAATTACTGATGAAATCACCTTTTCTTGGGGAACCCACCACATTTGACCAAAAGTCCGTTGATCGACAAACCGTAACTCGCGATCGCCTCCAAAAAATAATCTTACTCGCGTATGCTTGTGTAATGGCGCAGTAGGATGAACCCAAAGCAATTGTCCTGTCATCCGCAAATGTACGCCAAGATAGCTATAATTACTTAACTGTGCCAGCAAATATTTACCCTGACGTTGCCAGTTAGCGATCGCATTTTTTTGCAATCCCTTCAAAAATTCATCATTAGAAAGCGGGTAGGCGATCGTGCGACTAAGTAGCACATCGCCCCCCGTAATTTCTTGGTTTAGTGTAACTTTATCTAAACCGCGCCGGACTGTTTCAACTTCAGGCAGTTCAGGCACAATTTACCGAGATTCCGTACCTTGGTTAGCATCGCCTACTACCACACTACTGCTATCGCCAGATTCTGGACTAGCAGCCGGGTTAGCCACTTCTGGACTTGAAGGCGTACCCTGACCTGTGGTGCGGGTACGCTCGTCAATGGTGGTTTGCTTGCCGCCCGCAGCCGCCGTAGAGGCTTTTTTGGCTTTTGCTGTTGGTTTTGCTACTTCCAACAATTCGCTGTCGGCGAAATTATTGGTGTTTACACCCATGTAATTTAGGTTGTTGAAGCGCACAATTACCGGGTAGCGAATGCCACTTTGGTCAATTGAAGCTACTGTTCCGACATCTTGAAACCAGTAAGATTCTGGTCTGAGAACCCGCACTTTAGAACCACGTTCTACCATGAGTATTTTCCCTTTGATTTATTAATCGCCCAGTGAATACGGCTAATTGTTCTCACTTTACAACAAGGGCTGCAACCTGCTGTGCTATTTGGTGTTTAAGTTTTGTTGCTAGAGCTAAATTAGTAGCTGATTTCTAACAAACTGTTCGCAAATCTAAGTAATTATTTTAACTATGTCCAGAAAAAAATATCCCACGACTCCCAGGCGTAGACCTAATATTGGGCAAATTATTTTAATGATGGTCATGAGCTTTGTAGCTTTGCTATTACTGATTTACGGCGGTTTAGGTTTAACTCGTCCACCCCGTACAGATTTAGAGCAACAATTGTTTCCGGGCGTTAGTTATCAGCGTGAGTTTCGTTCTACACCGCGCCAAACTATGCTGCATATTGTCACTATTGACTTAACTACCCCTAATCTGAAGTTTTTAGTTACCCCCGGAACACCCAGTACGGATGGCAAAGAAGTTAAAGCCCGGACAACTTCAAGCTTTTTAAGCGAGTTTGGAGTAAAACTTGCAATTAATGCCAGCTTTTTTATACCTTTTTATGAGCATAACCCTTGGAATTATTATCCGCACGTTGGCGATCGCGTCAACATATTAGGGCAAGCTATTTCTAATGGCAATATCTACTCTCCAGGTGAAAAAATTTGGCCAGTAATGTGTATTTCTCCCAGTAACTCAATTCAAATTCGCGCCGAAAAGTGTCCAGAAGGTACTATGCAAGCTATCTCTGGTAATAGGTTGCTGGTAGAACGTGGCGAACCGATACCTTTAGACATTGATGAGTCGGAGGCTAAATTTTTGCCTTGTACCGCCGTAGGAATTAACGAAGCTGGGGACAAATTGTGGATTATTGTGGTAGATGGTCGTCAGCCTTTCTACAGTGAGGGACTTAATTTAGCTCAGTTGAGAGATATTTTTATAGAGTTGGGTGTTTACACGGTTTTAAATCTCGACGGTGGCGGTTCTTCAACCTTAATTATGGAACAACATGGGCAACCAAAGGTATTAAATGCACCTATTCATACCCGCGTCCCTATGCGTCAGCGTCCCGTTGCTAATCATTTAGGGATTTATTTTGCAGGTATGGCGGCTAACTGAGTCTCAATAGCTGCGGGGTTAAGTTTGCGTCCGATAAAAACTAGCTTTGTTTGCTTTAATTCATCTTGTTTCCAGGGGCGATCGTAAAATTGCTCAAATCGTGTCCCTACGCCCTGCAGAACTAGCCGCATAGACTTGTTTGGGACAGAGATAAACCCTTTAATTCGATAGATATCTTGCTCTTGGGCGAGTTGTTGCAACTGTGCTTGTAAGGTTGTGGGGTTGAAGCTGCGATTTAAAATTATGTGGGTTGAATTAATTTCGTCATCGTGGTCGTGGTCTTCTTCGGTGTCGTGATGGCTGGGACGGTTATCTAGATTGTCTTCTACCGCCGCTTGTAAGCCCAAAAGGATAGATAAATCTAGCCCTGTGCGATCGCACTTTACAATTTTTACACCTTGGGGTAGTTCAGGCTTAATCGAATTTAGTACGCTTTCTTGGGTAGCCTCATCGACTAAATCCGTCTTATTTAAAATCACTAAATCAGCGCAAGCTAACTGATCCTCAAATAGCTCTTGTAAGGGCGTTTCGTGTTCTAGATTAGGATCTGCCTGTCTTTGGGTGTCTACGGCTTGCGGATCGCTGGCAAACGTCCCCTTAGCTACGGCTTCGCAATCAACTACCGTAATCACTGAGTCAACCGTTGCAGCGTTACGAATTTCTTGCCAGCGAAAGGCTTTTATTAATGGTTTTGGTAAAGCTAACCCCGAAGTTTCGATCAAAATCCAATCTAGTTTGTCTCGTCGCTTGAGCAATTCCAACATTGTCGGCAAAAATTCTTCTTGGACGGTGCAACACAAACACCCGTTAGTTAATTCAACTATATTTGCTTTTTCGTCGGCATCATCGGGGCAAACTTGGCAAGAATTGAGAATGTCGCCATCAATTCCTAGTTCGCCAAATTCGTTGACTAATACAGCGATTCGTAACCCTTGGTTATTTTGCAGCAGATGACGAATTAGAGTAGTTTTACCGCTACCCAGAAAGCCAGTGATTACCGTTACAGGAAGTTTTGCAGCCATTGAGAAAATTAATACAGGTGTAGTTATAGTATTTAGTATTTTAAAACATTGTAGAGACGTTGCATTGCAACGTCTCTCTACATTAAGATGTTGCAATGCAACGTCTCTACATTAAGATTTATAGCTGCAATGCAACGTCTCTACATTAAGATTTATAGCAACATTTCTACATCAAGATTCATTGGTGATGCGCCAATCTAATGTGGGATGATATAGTGAGAGAGCAATCTTTAACTTGAACCAATTCTATGGACTGCCCTTTGTGTGGTCACACCAAAACTCACAAACATGGCAAGATGCCCAACGGTC
>JAABUN010003817.1_pt1 | contig 22164 bp, 20 predicted proteins | sample 5559311 | NCBI WGS metagenome assembly JAABUN01 (sample SAMN10711877, study PRJNA513370) | rock metagenome | isolation source: Antarctica rocks | place: Antarctica: Victoria Land, Siegfried Peak sud
GGATAAAGTATTTTTCCAATTGCGCAGTGGTCAGGTCGTGAACAGATTTCTTTTTAGTAGCCATAATACTGAGAGTTAGTCTATTATAGAACATAATTTTCTCCTAAAAAAGTTTAAATCTCTTCGTTGAAATGCAGGCTGATTTGCGTGCCCCGCGCGGCGGCCAGAAAGCCATCCTTCTGCACAATCAGGCCCTGGGGCAAGGTACTCAGGTCCAGCGGGATAATAGTGCCGGGGTAGGGCGCCGAAAAGGCCACCCGGCTCTTGCCAGAACTGCCGCGGTTGGTAAAATGCGTCAGGAACAAGCTCTCGCCCGTGATAAGCCGGGTGCCCGCCGAAAACAGCTTGCCCAGAATGCTCTGGTCGGCCGAGGAGCCGTCGCCCATCCTGGTTTCAAACGCGATGGCCTCCTCCATGTACACCATCGCCCCAGCTTCGGCAATCACGGTTTCCTGGGGGTCCAGCTCTACTTCCAGCACCTGAATATCGGAGCCGATAATGCGGTAGTCAACGTCGTGGGAGCGCATAGGCAGGGAGAATGGATGAGCCGCAAAGGTAGGCCGCAACCCAAAACCGGCGTATCGCAGTATACTGGCGCTAGCGGCTGGCGCGTTGTTCAGCAGGTGGTTGCTCCTTTTCTTCTGGTCTTTATGCGCGTCTTGCTGTTTGTCTTGCTGAGTGGGCTGGCTACGGCCTGCGCCCCGCGCCTCGCCAGCGGCCCGCGAGGCTTTTGGCACCTCAACCGCGTGGACCGGCACGGCGACCCGCAGGGCCGCTGGAAGGTGTATTCGGACGATGCCAACTCGCAACTCTCGACGCGGGGCCGCTACCGGCACGGCCGGCCGGTGGGCCACTGGCGCTACTACGCGCCGGTGGGCGGCGCCCTGGTGCGCGAGGAGCGCTACCACCGCCACGGCCTCAGCGACATTACCTACTACCACCCCAATGGCCAGGTAGCCCGGCGCGGCCACGCCCGCGTAGTCGATGAGCCGAGCGGGATGCACTTTTACTGGTACGGCGAGTGGCTAAGCTACTCCGACGCTGGCGTGCTCCAAAAAATAGAGACGTATCAGAATGGCAGGCTGGTCACTACCAGCCCGGTAAAGGCTATGTAGCGCCTGCGCCCCTGGCAGGGGGGGTAGGGCACCCTACAGACCCATCGTATTCTTTCCTACCCCCGGCATTCTAGTCGGGCAGCTCGCGGCGGGTTTCGGCGGCTTCGTCTTCGTCGGAGGCGGCGGCTTTTTTGCGCTTGGCCTCGCGGCTGGTGCGCTGCATGAAGTCTTCGTCAGTTTCTTCGGGCTCGTCGTCGCGGCCCTCGGCGGCGTCGAAGGCTTCGGCTTCCTGGCGGGCAGCTTCGGCGGCGGTTTTGGCCTGGGCCTCTTCGCCAAACTGGCCCTCGCGGTGCACGATTTTCTTGTCGCGCACGTGGCGCCCCAAAAACTGGTTTATCTGCTCAATGGAGTAGTTGGAGGTTATTTCGCCCAGCGGATTAACGCCGATTTCGAAGCCATCCAGCTCTTTGTGCACGCGGGCCTTCTTTTCGGGCTCGGGGGCTTTTTGCTTGGGTTTGGTGGGTTTCTTAGCCATCTCTGTTCAATAAGCGGGAATGAAGGAGCACTGAGCCCGAGGCCGTGCCCCCGTGCATACGGCGCGGGCGGGGACTAAGATTTGCTTGGGTCGGGGCAAGGCCGCACACGCACGGCCTTTTTCTCCGTGCCAGCTCCAGCGCATTTTACCGCGAGCCGTCGGAAGCTGTAGAACTCCTAAATGAAATTCTTATGCTTTTCCCATAAAATGAAAAGCGAATTGATAAGTAAATGATTTTTATAAAAAAAGTACTATTTAAAAATTTGTTAAATCGCTTTTTAAATCGCGATACGCAATATCTTTACAGCAGTTAACTAGTCGTTATTCAATTCTTATAAATCGATTCTGCATTACGCTTATCTCATTTCCTCCCTATTGTTACTCATGAAAAAAACCCTACCCATCCTCTTGGTTACCCAGCCTATGCCGGCCCGTGGCCGGGGCATTAGCGAAGCACGGGGCTTTTTAGCAACGTTGCTGACCACGGGCTGCCTCCTGGCGAGCAGCTTAGCAGCCCAAGCACAGACACAGCCAAGTTTCCCTATCAACGAAGGCTTTACGAACGCGGCTGCCCCCAGCTTTACCCTGGGGGGCAACGCTGCGCTGACTGGCACCGCTGCGGCACCGGGCTACCTGCGCCTCACCTCGGCCACCAAAAACCAGGCGGGCTACGCCATACTCAACGGCACGTTTCCGTCGTCAAAAGGCTTCAGCATCTCGTTCGAGTTCTTCTCGTACGGGGGCACCCCGACCGGCGCCGATGGCCTCAGCGTGTTCATGGTGGATGCTAATGGCACTGACCCAGTTAGCGGCCAGTTCAAGATTGGGGCCTACGGCGGCTCGCTGGGCTATGCCCAGATAAACGCGGGCCTTACCCAGGCCGGCGTGTCTAATGGCTACCTGGGCATTGGCCTCGATGAGTATGGCAACTACTCGAATGGCAATGAGGGCCGGATTGGCGGCCCAGGCTTTACCCCGCAGGCAGTAGCCCTGCGGGGCTCTGCCGCAGATAGCTATAAGTACTTGGCTGGCAGTAGCACACTGCCTTTCTCGCTCAATGTGCCCACCGTACAGGCCCAGCCCGGCAGCGCCGATTACCGCAAGGCTTACCTCTACGTCATTCCGGCCAACGGAGGCTACACGATTACCATTCGCCTGCAACACGGCAGCACCGTGACGACCACCACCGATGCCTACACGGTAATGGCACCCCCCGCCAACCTGCGGGTGGGCTTCGCCGGCTCAACGGGCGACCTTACCAACATCCACGAAATCCGCAACCTGGCGATTCTGGATAACCCCTACGCCGCGGACGACGCGGCGCAAACTCCTTATAACCAGCCAGTAACTCTGAACGTCGTAACCAATGACCACGGCATCGGGGCAGCATTGAATCCTGCGTCGGTAGACCTGGACCCGGACACGCCGGGTATTCAGCAGACGTACACGGTAGCTGGGCAGGGCACGTTTACGGTTGATAGCCAGGGCGTAGTGACGTTCACGCCCATCGGCACGTTTGCCGGGGCGGTAACGCGGCCCTACGTTATCAGCGATATCTTAAATAAGGTGTCGAACCCAGCGATAATAACCATAAACGTAACGGGAGCCGATGTGGCCAGCGCCATCAGCGGCCCGGTTTCGGCTAAACCCAGCACCCCGGTTAGCTACACCGTTTCGACGAGCAACAACGGCACGGAAACGGCGAACAATGTATCGCCTACCCTACAGCTTCCTCCAGGTACTAACCTACCCACTTCTACCAACTACACCTATGATGTGACAACGGGCCTGGTGACATTTGCGCCCGTTTCCCTGCTAGCTGGTGGCACTGTGGATAGTCACCTGGACTTCGTTACCCCAGCAGCTGACAACACGAGTATGACGCTGACTTCCAGCTACTCCTACCTAACGAACACTGTCATTCCGGACCCGGTGGCCAGTAACAACGCGGCTACCCTTGCGTTAGCAATAGCACAACCCTTACCAGTCAAGCTGACGCGCTTTGAGGTGGCGGCCGCGCCGCAAGGGGCCACCCTGACGTGGCACACGGCCACGGAGCAGCACAACGACCATTTTATGGTCGAGCGCTCGGTTACGGGCGATGCTTTCCAGGCAATTGGAACCGTACGCAGCCAGGGCAACGGCCTGAGCCCGCACGACTATGGCTTCACCGACAGCGGCGCCGGCCAACTCGGGGCCACCACGCTCTACTACCGGTTGCAGCAGGTAGATGCGGATGGCACCACCACCTACAGCCCCGTACGCAACGTCCGTTTCGCGGCCCCCAAAGCCACCGCCACGCTCTACCCCAACCCCAGCCAGGGCCGGGCGCGGCTCGACCTGAGCAGCCTAGCGGCCGGCCCCTACCTCGTGCAGGTGCTGGACCTGACCGGCCGTGTGCTGCGCACGCAGCAAGCCGCCGCCGAACTAGTCTCGCTCGACCTTAACGGGCTTCCCCAGGGTGCTTACGTGGTTTTGGTGCAGAGCGCGGGTATACGGCAGGCGTTGCCGCTGCTGCGCAACTAACGCAGCCAGCCAGCTCCCTACCCCCTTGCTTCGGAGGCAAGGCCCTCTTAATAGTAGTGAGCCGTTAGCTTTTAGCTACTAGCTGTTAGCTTTTATTCTGGCTAACAAGATGTTGTAAACAAGGAAATATTAAATTAATTTCGCCTGACTACTTATCGCATCAAGCTTATTTTCAGTTAATTTCAACAGAAAGCCCCGCTGGTTTTGCAACCAGCGGGGCTTTTTAGCTGAGCAGCGGCTACTGCCCCAGGCGCTCTACGGCGGCGCGCAGGCGCTGAGCTACTTCGCCGGTGCCCAGGATGGCCAGTGTCTCGAACAGGTCGGGGCCGGCGGCGGCGCCCGTCACGGCCACGCGCAGGGCTTGCAGCACCTGGCCGGGCTTGAGGCCCTGGGCTTCCATGCTCTGGTTGAAGATGGCCTTGAGCACCTCCGCGTTGGCACTGGGCTCGGAGCTGGCGGGTAGGGCATCGGCGTAGGCGGCCAGCGCGGCGCTCACCGGCGCATTCCACTTTTTGCTGATAACGGTCTGGTCGTACTCGGTCGGAGCTTCGAAGAAGTACTTGGCTTCCTGCCAGAAATCCTGCGGAAAACTCACGCGCTCCTTCATCACGCCCACCACCTGCTCGGCCTTTTGTTCCGAGCACTCAATGCCGTGCTCGGCCAGGGCCGTGAGCAGGTAGGGTGCCAGCTCGGCATTGGGCTTGGCGCGCAGGTAGTACTCGTTGTACCACTTGGCTTTGGCCACGTCGAACTTGGCGGGCGACTTGCTCACGCGGTCAATCTCAAAGGCCTGAATCAACTCGTCCATCGAGAAAATCTCCTGCGCCGTGCCGGGGTTCCAGCCCAGGAAGGCCAGGAAATTGACCAGCGCCTCGGGCAGGTAGCCGTCTTCGCGGTAGCCGCGGCTCAGGGTGGACGCACCGGTTTCGGCGTCGGTGCCGTGCCACTCCAGGGCAAAGACCGGGAAGCCCAGGCGGTCGCCATCGCGCTTGCTGAGCTTGCCGGTGCCGTCGGGCTTCAGCAGCAGGGGTAGGTGGGCAAACTGCGGCATGGTCTTCTCCCAGCCCAGGTAGCGGTAGAGCAGCACGTGCAGCGGTGCCGAAGGCAGCCACTCCTCGCCCCGAATCACGTGCGAAATCTCCATCAGGTGGTCATCCACGATGTTGGCCAGGTGATAGGTCGGCATCCCGTCCGACTTCATCAGCACCTTGTCGTCGATGGCGCTCGAATGCACCACCACCCAGCCCCGAATCATATCCTGGAAGCGAACTTCCTCTTTACGGGGCACTTTGAGGCGGATAACGTAGGGCGCGCCGCCGTCGAGCAGCTGCTTCACCTCGTCCTCGGGCAGGGTCAGCGAGTTGCGCATCTGGGCGCGCGTAATGCTGTTGTACTGCGGGTTAGGCACCTTGGCGGCTTGCAGGCGCTCGCGCATCACGTCCAGCTCCTCGGGCGTGTCGAAAGCATAGTAGGCGTAGCCGTCGCGGATGAGCTGGTCGGCGTACGCGCGGTACATGGGCTTGCGCTCGCTCTGCTTGTAGGGCGCGTGCGGGCCGCCTTTCCAGGGGCTTTCGTCCAGCTCGATGCCTACCCATTCGAGGCTCTGGCGGATGTAGTCTTCGGCGCCGGGCACAAACCGATTCTGGTCGGTATCCTCGATGCGCAGTATCATGGTGCCGCCCAACTTACGGGCCAGCAAGTAGTTGTAAAGCGCCGTGCGCACGCCGCCAATGTGCAGCGGCCCGGTGGGCGAAGGTGCAAAGCGCACCCGGACAGGTCTCTCAGTCATAATACCGCAAAGGTACGGGCGCGGTAAATTAGTATGGGCGCGAAATATTTACTACCCCCACTCCTAACTCAGTTATTCCTTTCGCCATCATCAAATGCTTACTTAAGCTGATAGCGTAGGTTGGAAGATGCTTACCCACGCACTAGGTACCGATAGTGGGGCAAGCCCTACTTTTACGCTTGTTACGCTTGGTTACCTCATGACCTGCTTTCTTCGACTTTCTTCGACACTTTTGCAACCTTCCGTATGCAACCAGCTTTTGAACACAACTTGCACACAATCGTCTACTTAGCTTATAAACTAGATTCATCTAAGTATCAAGCCATTTTGTCAATTTATACGCTTTATCATCAGTTGGCTGAGGATAACGCAAATTTTCAATTTATTATCTACAGCGATGCTGACACTTCCTTGTTTACCAAGTACTTGGGCGCGCTACCCGTGAAGTGCGAAGTGCTATCGAAGGAGAATATAAAGCGCTTTCGAGGGCCCCATGATTTCGTTTTCCGGATAAAGCCTCACGTCATTCAAGCCTGCTTTGCCAAGTATAAAAGCAACTTATTGTACCTTGACACAGATACTTTCTTTTTGCGAAACCCACGCAAACTGTTAGAAAGTATCAAGCCAGGGCGCACAATAATGAATGTGGAGGAATATGACTTTGTAGACGGTGGCGTGGAGCACCTCCATTGGTTTTATCAGCGGCAGGCCCTCAAACACCACACTTACACAGTGCAGGGGCTGCCCACTACCATTCCGCTGAGTACTAAAATGTGGAATGCTGGAGTGATAGGTATCAGCTACGCTGATACCGGCCTAATAGATGAGATTATTAGTCTGAATGATAAAATATATGAAAATACTCAGATTTTTATCGTGGAGCAGTTTGCTACTTCTTACGTCTTACAGACCTACAGTGAATTGCATTCATCGGAAGACTACATTGAGCATTACTGGTCCAAAGAAACCAAAAATTCTTTCGACCTGCGGATACCGCTCTTTCTAAAGGAGAACGCAGACATCAAAGGTGCTGCCCTCTACCGTGCAGCCTTCGACTTTGCGCTGGCGACGTGCCCTATCAGAACGCCTAACAATGAGACGCTGTTAAGCCGTGTAATAGGTCGCTTAAAAGTTATTACCAAAGTTGCGCGTAGAGGTCACCTTTAAGGGCGTGAGGAGTAGCAGGACGTGTGGTAGCAAAGTACTCTTCTAACTCAACTGGAGCTTACGCGACCACCGCGATGCAGGAAATTTCCACCTCCACGTCGCGGGGCAGGCGGGCTACCTCCACCGTTTCGCGGGCCGGGGCCGTCGCTTCCTCGAAATAAGTACCGTATATCTGATTGACAGTGGCAAAGTTGCCCAGGTCCCTCACGAAGATGGAGCATTTCACCACGTCCGTGAGCTGAAGGCCGGCGGCGGTCAACACGGCCTTCAGGTTTTGCAGCACCTGGTGCGTCTGGGCGGCCACGTCGCCCGCGCCCACCAGCTGGCCGGCGGCGCTCAGCGGTATCTGGCCCGATACGTACAGGGTGTTGCCCGCCTTCACGGCTTGCGAATAAGGGCCGATGGGTGCGGGCGCCTGGTCGGTGAGGATAATCTGGTGGGGCATGGAGCGGGAAAAGAAAGTCGGTTGAGACGCCAAAGTAACGCAAGAAGCCGCTCCCGGTCAGGAGCGGCTTCTGTTAAGTAGCGGGGGCAGGCCCCCGGTGTAGTCGTGGTTACTCCACCGTCACCGACTTGGCGAGGTTGCGGGGCTGGTCCACGTTGCAGCCGCGCAGCACGGCAATGTGGTAGCTCAGCAGCTGCAACGGAATGACGGACACCAGCGGCATGAGTATTTCTGATGTAGCGGGCACTTCGATTACGAACTCGGCCATCGCCGGAATAGTCGTGTCGCCCTCCGTCACCACGGCGATGATGCGGCCTTTGCGGGCTTTCACTTCCTGAATGTTGCTCACTACTTTCTCGTAGGAGCTGTCCTTGGTCGCAATCACCACCACTGGCATGTTCTCGTCGATGAGGGCAATGGGGCCGTGCTTCATCTCCGCGGCGGGGTAGCCTTCAGCGTGGATGTAGCTGATTTCCTTGAGCTTGAGCGCACCCTCCAGGGCCACCGGGAAGTTATAGCCCCGGCCCAGGTACAGGAAATTGGGTACGTCCTTAAACGTTTCGGCAATCTCCTGAATCTCGGCGTCGAGCTTCAGGGCCTTCTCCACCTTGGCCGGGATATTGTGCAGCTCCGTGGTCAGTTCACGCAGGCGGGTATCCGAAAGGGTGCCTTTGCGCTGGCCGATGCACATGGCCAGCAGCGTGAGCACCGTTACCTGGGCGGTGAAGGCTTTGGTCGAAGCCACCCCGATTTCGGGGCCGGCGTGGGTGTAGGCACCGGCGTCGGTAGCGCGGGCAATGCTGCTGCCCACCACGTTGCAGATACCAAAAATGGTCGCGCCCTTACTTTTGGCCAGCTCCAGGGCCGCCAGGGTGTCGGCCGTTTCACCGCTTTGCGAGATGGCAATGACGATATCGCGCTCCGAGATAACCGGGTTACGGTAGCGAAATTCCGACGCGTATTCTACTTCCACCGGAATGCGCGCCAGGTCCTCAATGAGGTATTCGGCCACCAGGCCGGCGTGCCAGCTCGTGCCGCACGCCACGATGATGATGCGCTGGGCATTGATAAATTTCTGCTCGTAGGCCCGGAAGCCGGCCATGTTCAGGTGGCTACCCCCCAGTTCGAGGCGGCCGCGCATCGAATCGAGGATGGAGCGCGGCTGCTCAAAAATCTCCTTGAGCATAAAGTGCTCGTAACCACCCTTTTCAATGCTATCCAGCTCCAGCTCCAGGCGCTGAATATAGGGCGTTTGCACCACGTCTTCGCGCGAGCGAATAGCCAGCTGCCCGTCCTTGATAACGACCAATTCGTAGTCGTTTACATAGACTACTTCGTTGGTGTACTCAATGATGGGGGTAGCGTCGGAGGCCACGAAAAACTCACCTTCCCCGATGCCGATAACCAGCGGCGAACCCTTGCGGGCCGCGATGAGTTGGTCGGGAGCATCCTTGCTGAGGACCACGATGGCGTAAGCGCCAATCACTTCGTGCAATGCCAGGCGCACCGCCTCTTCCAGCGTGCAGTGGTTTTGCGTTTGAATCTCCTCAATCAGGTTGACAAATACTTCGGTATCCGTGTCGGAGTGGAATACGTGGCCTTGCTGCTCTAAGTGCGTTTTCAGCGCCGCGTAGTTCTCAATAATGCCGTTGTGAATGATGGCAATGCGCTCTGAAGAAGAGTAATGCGGGTGGGCATTCACGTCGTTGGGCTCGCCGTGGGTGGCCCAGCGGGTGTGGCCCATGCCTACCGTGGCGTGGGTATCCTTGGTAGCCAGGAAGTTTTCAAGCTCCGCGACTTTGCCCTTCTTTTTGTACACATTCAGGGTACCGTTGAGCAGGGCCACGCCGGCCGAGTCATAGCCCCGATATTCGAGGCGGTGCAACCCTTTAAGGATAATGGGGCAGGCCTCACGATGGCCCAGATACGCTACGATGCCGCACATGGCAATTAGAATAATTAATGAGATGAAAAGAAATAGGGTCGGCTAGCTTAAGAGCAGGCTCGCTAGGCAATTTTCCAGCCAGGGAGGCGGCTGGGTCATAGAAAAACCGGCCACCAGCCCGCTCAACGCGTGGCCAACGGCCGGCTAATGGAACGCGAAGTTACGCCTTTATAACTACAACTGGGAACCAGGCCCGCGCCCGGCCCATACGCAAATGACCAGCCCGTTGGGGCTGGCCACTAATGCGGTGAGCAGCGATAGGGAGTGGCTTAGTTAGCCAGCTCGTCGTACAGCGCCTGGTAGGACGACAGCAGGTTTTCATCGGTCGCGACCTGGCTCAGGCGCTTATGCAAAGCGTACTCTTTGAACAGGCCGTTGAGGTTATCCGAAAAATCTTCGTCTGAGCGCACCACCGTGTCGGCGTACTCCATACCCAGCTTCACGAAGCCCGAGAAGTCGGCCGACTTGAGCGAAGTCAGCATCTGGTCGTCGATGTCGAGCATCTTGGCTTTCTCGACCAGGTTGCCCTCAAATTTGTCCAGAAACTCGTTGTTGTAAACCGTGAATACCGACTTGGCATCCTTGAAAACCGGGTCTTTCTTGTAGGTCGTTTTGAGGTAGAGCGGAATGAGCGAGGTCATCCAGTCATTGCAGTGCACGATGTCGGGCGACCAGCCCAGTTTCTTCACCGTTTCGAGTACGCCCTTGCAAAAGAAGATGGCGCGCTCGTCATTGTCGAGGTAAAACTTGTCGTTCTTGTCAACCAGGGCCGACTTGCGGTGGAAGTAATCCTCGTTGTCGATAAAATAAACCTGTAGCTTCGCGGTCGGAATGGAGGCTACCTTAATGACCAGCGGCTTCTCGTCGTCACCCACCGCGATGTTAATGCCCGATAGCCGGACCACTTCGTGCAGCCGGTTCTTGCGCTCATTGATAATGCCGAAGCGGGGCACGAAAATCCGAATCTCGGCTCCCGACTCCTGCATCCCGGCCGGCAGGCGGCGCAGCAGCTCCGCTACTTTCGTAGTCTGGAGGAAGGGGTCTATTTCGGTGGCCGCGTATAGGATGCGCAACTTCGACATATGGGGGGAGCTAAAGGATTTGGGAACGGGCCATAGATTGGCTCCTCAAAATTACGCATTTTTTCCCGAATTTGCAATAAAATTCGCTCAACCCTGCTATTTTCTTGTTCAGCTTAATGCACATTTTTACTAAGGCCGCCGACCTGCGCGCTTATACCGAAACCCAGCGCGCGGCCGGCCGCCGCCTGGGCCTGGTGCCCACGATGGGCGCCCTGCACGAAGGGCACCTGCAACTGGTGGGCGCCGCCGCCGCGCAGTGCGAGGAAGTTATCGCCAGCGTGTTCGTCAACCCTACCCAGTTTAATAACCCCGACGACCTGCGCCTCTACCCCCGCGTGCCCGAGCAAGATGCCGCGCTGCTGGCGCCGGCCGGCTGCACGGCGCTCTTCCTACCCCCCGTGGCCGAGGTGTACCCGCAGCCAACGGTGCTGCGCTTCGATTTTGGGCCGCTGGAGCAGGTGATGGAGGGCGCCCACCGGCCCGGCCATTTTAATGGGGTAGCGACGGTGGTGAGCAAGCTCTTTCACCTGGCCCGGCCGCACGTGGCGTACTTCGGGCAGAAGGATTTTCAGCAGGTGGCCGTGGTGCGGCAGTTGGTGGCCGACCTGTCGTTTGACCTGGAGCTGGTGGTGTACCCTACGGTGCGCGAGGCCGACGGCCTGGCTATGTCGTCGCGCAACCGCCGCCTACCCCCCGCGGCGCGGGCCGCGGCGCCGTTGCTCTACCAAGTGCTGACGCACGCTGCCGGGCAGGTGCGCCAGGGCGTGCCCCCGGCCCAAATGCAGGCGCAGGCCCTGGCTGCCCTGGCCGAGGAGCCGCAGATTATCCCCGAGTATTTCGAATTGGTCGATGCCCGCACCTTGCAGCCCGTGCAGCACTACGCGCCCGGCCAGCCGCTGGCGCTGTGCGTGGCCGCCCACCTGGCCGGCGTGCGGCTCATTGATAATGTGGTGGTGGAAGCGATTGGACGAGAATGATAAGCTAACTGCCCAACTAAAACGCCCTCCCAGCAGAGCTAGAAGGGCGTGTGCCTGAGGGCTGAATATGCTATGGCACTATCGATAGTTTTTGTACAATACGCTGACCATCTGAGGTTTGCATAATGCAATAGTAAATGCCAGGCGCTAAATCTTCTACGCGAGCGGAGATGTCAAACGTAGCTGCGGCAGCTTTATCCTCGTCAATTAGTTGCTTGACTTCACGACCCAGCGCGTCGCGGAGTGACACCCGCACGTGGCCCGGCTGGGTAGTGGTTAACGAAAAGCGGACCGTGCCAGAGGCCGGATTGGGGTAGGCAGTCAGCGACGGAGCGGCCGTAGCCTTGCCAGGGACGTGAGCAGCTGGCTTAGCCTGCCGTAGCGTAATAGCCGAAGTGTACTTACTGCCGTTGCACACGGCGCTGATGGTAGAGGCAGTCGCTTGCGGCAACACTCCAGAGTTAGCACGTGGCAGCGAGGTATACGAACTAACCGCGCTGGTGTTAACGGGGTAGCGGGCTACGTAGAGTACGTTTTGACAGGTGCTGCAATCGGTTCGGCGCAGGTTTACCATTACCTTCAGGTAGACATTGGTATAGTAAAAATCAGGTCCGCCGTAGGAACCGTATGCAGGCGTGCGGCCGGTAAAGGAATAGATATTGTTCTTGATTGCCTGCGCATCTATGTAATCTGTCCGGTATAAATAATTGACCGCTCCACTAGAACCAGACGTTGGACCCTCGTACGTTTGGATGCCGCCATAGTCATAATATGGCCGGGTAGGCATGGCATTGATTGGGCCTTCAAAAACTAGCGCGGCTTGAAAATCCTGTACCTCTAGTTTTGAAGCCGGATTGATAACGTATTGTAAATCCTCCGTTAACCGGAAGGAGTAGCGCGTCGTCGAGGGGCTGCTGGTGCCGGAACCGGTATACGGGGTAGTAGTACGTACTTCTACCGTGGGCTTTTTCAACAGGCTAAATACGCCCATTGCTTCGTTATAATAAGGCACGTTTTCCGGAATGCTACGTGATATGCGGTTGCCAGGATTATAAAAAGGAATGCCAGTCGCCCAATTATTCGTTGTAATAGTCCCTGTCGTCGCCGTGCTCATCTCAATGGTCATGGGCTGTATAACTACTTGCTGTGGTCCCGCGTCCTTGCCGCCACCCATAAAAAAATCCAGCATACTAAGAGCCTCGCCGACATAGGGTAATGCTCCTAAACCATCTTTTAGAAAATTACTAAGCTTACTGGCGTCACTCAGTGACTTCAACGACGATGCTTTGGCTGGAAGCAACGCGGACATTTTAGACGTGAGTTTATCGATGTTATCGTAAGACTTACCCCCAGCTTCTAACGCGCCGTTTACTTTGCGAATAAAGGGTATCCCCTTATCAAATTCGGGACTGGTAGTACTGGTACCATTTGCAGCCGATACCAGAGTGCCAGTTGTTTGGCCGACCAACTTAACATCGGCCTGGGTAATCAAATTAACATCAATTTGTAAGCGGGAATCAAATTGACAAATACAGGGGTCATAGTCCATTGGGAAATCAGCCACGAACCACTTGCTGCGCCCGTTTAGATAGCGGGCGACTGCTACAAATGCGGGATTTGTATGAGGTTCCGTGTCTTCTAATGCCACTCCCAGCGCGCTTTGGCGATTGAGTGTACCTGCTTTATAAATCGCTGTCCCCCCAAAGGTCAGCTTTATTTCCGCGAGTTGATAACCGTTCTGCAAATCACCAACGGCCGTGAAAACACGCAGCATAGCAGTAGCGCGGTTGTAAAGCACCAGAGTAGGATTGGTAGTTTTAGCGGGATTTCCGGCATCATCGTACCCTAAATCGCGGCGAATCAACTCCCACCCGTCCGCCGGGGTATCAATTTTGCCTTCAAAGCGGTCCATCACTGGATTCGTTGGCTGTAGCCACGGCAATTCAATGTAGTCCTGGCCTACACCAGGGTAGGGGCTGTTCAATGTGTATCGACGGCCGTAGTAAGTACCAGGGTTATAATCGCCACTATACCAGTTGAACGTATTAGGCTGCCCACCAGGATTAATGGCCGTTGCTGGGTCGGTGCGGATACCAGCGGGCGGACAAGGAGCCGTTTGCGCAACGGCAAACTGAGGGAGGAATAGGGACGCGGTGAGCAACCCTACCCCAAGGGAGTAGAAAAAACGCATAACCCGAAAAGTGAAAAGTGGAAAAGAGGGAAAATGAAAATCAATGGACGCGCTTGCCGACAAACACTTTATCAATAATGGTTGGGGCAACCTGCACGCGATATTCAATGTAAATACTATCGCGCGTTGTTAAGTATCCTTTAGTAATATCAAAACTCGTGCATCCCCCGCTTGTCGCAGTTATGCCTCGCCAAGCTAAGCCGATACCGTGGTAGGGGGTACGGCAGCCCTTGGGAATACCCACCGCATAGTTGAGTGGCTCAGGGTTAGTAGGATGCTTATAGTCAGGGGTAGAATAAATACGCACGCTGAACGTGTCACGCGGGGTGTCTCTGTTAGCTCCCTGGAATTTGCCATAGATGGGAGCGCGCAAGTCCCGCAAGGGTACCAAAGTCAGCACCTGGGTGAGTGTGTCTACGCCATCATCGTGTGGAAAGCAGGCGGTGTTCGGAGGCCGGCGCGCAATCAGGCGCACGGGAATATTACCCAACGTGTAAGCATCAAATGACAATACGAATTGTTGCGCGGTGCGCGTGGTGCTCGGCCCAACAAGCCATTCGTACGCCGTGTAGGGTGCCCCTGGCCCGACAAAGGCGATGGGCTGATTATTATACGCCGTATCAGCCGTGGGCGTGCCCGTGTATTCCAGGTAGTGAAAGGTCAACGGGTTCGCCTTCGCCATTTGGCACGGATTCGGCGTGTCTTCGCCGCCTTTGTGGTGGCAGCCGCTCAGCAGAGCTAGCAGCAGGCCGACACCGACGGAAAGGAAGGAGTAGCGGCTGCGATTTGAAAGGGTGGGAAGCATAGTTAGAGACTTGGGAGAAGTAGTATGGCGGATTAGGTGGGAGCCTGAACCGACGCAGGCAGGTTGCCCTTGAAGGGCAGAGGCTTTATATAACTGTGTCAAATATATTCATCTTATCTCCATGTTTACAAAGATAAAGTGCCGAAAAACGTGACCTTAATTAAAAGAAGAGTGAATATAAACCAAATTAGTTAATCGCCCTTTGCAAGCTATACGCAGCTATTTTTATCTGCTTTTTCTACTTGAATTAGGGCGATTTGTGACATTTCATCGTTTACTCATTAATAAGAGTCCGAGCCTGCTGGAGCAAGAGGTAACAAGTTGATAATGCTGTACTTTTCTGCACGCAAGTATAAGCGCTCGCCCAAGAGCCACAGTTCACGCCCAAATATTTGAGGTAGCCGATGACCAGTCGTTGCAGCCGCTGGCACGGTACGAGGTTAGCCGGGCGGTAGCGCTGGGCGTGGCTGCCCACCTGGGCGGCGGGCGCCTCATCGGCAACGTGGTAGTAGACTGAGTCAAACAGAGGGGGTAGGGAATACCGTGGTGCTAGCTGTCTGGCACTACGGTGTTCCCTACCCCCTCTGTTTGACTCAGCAGGGTACTATCCCCTGGCCAGGCCGTAGTCGATTTCGGTGTTGTCGCCCAGGTTCAGGCTGTGGTTGAGGCCTTTGAAAGAAGCATCCGAGCCCACGATGCAGTCGCTCATCACGGCCGAGCTGAGTTCGGAATACGAGCCGATGATGCTGTCGCTGACGATGGTGTGGCGGATAATGGTGCGGTCGCCGATGGCCACGTTGGGGCCGATAATGGCGTGCTCGATGCGGCAGCCCGTGCCGATGCTGACCGGCGGAATAATAACCGTGTTTGGAAACTCGGGGTAGGCGCGCTCCTCCCGAAACTCGGGGCGGTCAAGCAGGCGGGCGTTGGCTTCGAGCAGGGTTTCCTTGCGGCCGCAGTCAAACCAATTATCCACGGCGGTGGTGAGCATGGGCTCGCCCTCGTCGATGAGGTGCATCAGCGCGTCGGTGAGCTGGTATTCCTCGTGGGTGCGGCGGCCGGTACTGATGAGCCACTCCAGCGACTCAGCCAGCTTTTCGGCATTGGCAATCTTGTAGAGGCCCACCAGGGCGTAGTTCGACTTGGGAATGCGGGGCTTCTCGACCACGCGGCTTACCTGGCCATTTTCGTTGGTTTCGACGAGGCCAAACAGGCTGGGGGTTTTCACTTCCTTCACGGCCAGCACCGAGCCGGGCTGGCGCAGCATGGCGGGCAGGTCCACATCCACGATGGTATCGCCGAGCATGATGAGCACGCCCTCGGGGTCGTGGCGAAAGGTATCGCGGGCTACCCACAGGGCGTGGCCCAGGCCCTCGCGCGGCTCCTGCACCACAAAGGTGGCATCGAGCTCAGGGTACTCACGGCGCACGTAGTGCTCTATCTTCTCGCCCAGGTAGCCAATGATAAAAACAAACTCGGTGAGACCGGCGCCGAGCAGCCGGTCGATGATGTGGCCCAGAATGGTATTGCCAGCCACCGGCACCAGGCTTTTGGGCTGGGTATGGGTGTGCGGGCGCAGGCGCGAGCCGATGCCGGCAACAGGAATAATAGCTTTCATGGTCGAAGGAGGCAAAGGCGGAAAAGCAGAACCGTACAACCGTTGCCGGGCGGCTGCGTACTTTGCGCCGGTCGGGCACCATAACCGCCACCGCCCGGTGGTAGTTGCGGCGGCTACGGTCTTTTCTTTCTCACCGCTAGGCCTCAAAGCTAGAGCCCAGCACTTAGAAAACCCTCATTCCATGAAACGCCTTCTTCTCTATTTCGTCGCGCTGGTGACGTTGCTCTCGCAATCATCGTGCGGCTACAACGGCATGGTGCAGCGCGACCAGGCCGTTAAAAGCCAGTGGGCCAACGTACAAAGCGCCTACCAGCGCCGCTCCGACCTCATTCCGAACCTCGTGAACACGGTAAAGGGGGCGGCTAATTTTGAAAAGTCAACCCTCGAAGGGGTCATCGAAGCCCGCGCCAAAGCCACCAGCGTGCAGCTTTCGGCCGACCAGCTCACGCCCGAAAATATTCAGAAATTTCAGGCCGCGCAGAGTCAGCTTTCATCTGGCCTGGGCCGTTTGCTGGCCGTGAGCGAGAATTACCCCGAACTGAAAGCCAACGCCAATTTTCAGGAATTGCAGGCCCAGATTGAAGGCACCGAGAACCGCATCAACGTGGAGCGCAACAAGTTTAACGGGGATGTGAACGACTACAACACCTTCACGCGCTCGTTCCCCAACAACCTGTTCGCGGGCATGTTCGGCTTCCCGCCCAAGGGCTATTTCGAGGCCGATGCTTCGGCCAAGGAGGCGCCCAAGGTAGATTTTGGCGACATGGGCGGGGGCAATACGCCAGCCGGCAGCAAGTAAATTTTAATGAAGAATGGGGAATGAGGAATGAAGAATTGAGCCGAACCAGCCAATTCCTCATTCCTCATTCTTCATTCCTGATTTCTCATTTCCCATGACCCACCCCCTCACGCCCACCCAGGAAACCACGCTCGTGGCCGCCATCAAGGCCGCTGAACTACAGACTTCGGGTGAAATCCGGCTGCACCTGGAGGACAAGTGCCCTACCCCGGAGCCGCTTGACCGGGCCGCGCAGGTGTTCGCGGAGCTGAAAATGCACCGCACCAAGCTGCGCAACGGCGTGCTGTTTTACCTGGCCTGGCAAACCCGGCAGTTCGCCGTAGTCGGCGACGCGGGCATCAACTCGGCCGTGCCCGACGACTTTTGGGAAGACGTGAAGGAAACCGTGGTGGGCCACTTTCGGCAGGAGCAGTACGTGGCGGGCCTGGAGCGCGGCATCCGGCTGGTGGGCGAGCAGCTCCGCCAGTTTTTTCCCTACGACGCGGCCACCGACATCAACGAGCTGCCCGACGATATTTCTTACGGCGACGACGCCCCTACCCCCCCTTCCGGCCGATGAACGCCCGCTCGCTGACTACTCCCCGGCATAAGGCCCCACTTGGCGCGGCCTGGGCCTGGCTGCTGCTGCTTTTGGTAAGCCTGAGCCTGGCCGCTCATGCCCAAACGGTGCCCCCGCGCCCCGACCCGCCGCGCCTTGTCAATGACCTGGCCGGCCTCATGCAGCCGCAGGAAGTGGCGGCGCTGGAGCAAAAGCTGGTGGCGTACAACGACAGCACGTCGTCGCAAATCACGGTGGTGATTGTGCCCTCGCTCGGCGGCAACGACATTGCCGACTATGCCCAGAAGCTGTACGAAAGCTGGGGCATCGGCCGCAAGGGCAAGGACAACGGCATTCTGGTGCTGGTGGCGGCGCAGGAGCACCTGGCCCGCATCCAGACCGGCTACGGCCTCGAAGGCGCCGTGCCCGACGCCCTGGCCAAGCGCATCATCAGCAATACGCTGGTGCCCGCCTTCAAGCAAAACCAGTACTACGCGGGCCTCGACCGGGCCACCGACCAGCTCATCGCCCTGGCCAAAGGCGAGTATAAAGCCGACCCCGCCGCTGCCAAGGGCGACCAGGACTCATCGGGTTCCGGCGTTGGCTTCTGGATTATTATCGGCGCGCTGGTGCTCATTTTCCTGCTGCGCTCGCGCGGTGGGGGCGGCGGCCGGGGCGGGCGCGGCGGCATCGGCGGCGGCTTCGTGCCCCCCATCATCTTCGGTGATTTTTCGGGGGGTAGGGGCGTATTTGGCGGCGGTGGCGGCGGCTTCGGCGGTGGTGGAGGTGGCTTCGGCGGCTTTGGGGGGGGTAGCAGCGGCGGCGGCGGCGCCAGCGGGTCCTGGTGATTTCATTTAACAAGTATCATTTACCATTTAACAGGGGGTAGGGGGTAGGGCGCGGATGCTATGGTTTCCGCGCCCTACCCCCTGTTAAATGGTAAATCATACTTGTTAAATGACCTATTGCTCCTCAAAAAAGCAACACCACTTTTCCCTGGGTTTGGCGCGATTCCATAGCGCGCTGCGCAGCTTGTACTTCGGCAATGGGGTAGGTCTGGACGGGAAGTTGCAGCCTATCAGCTTGGAAGTAGCCCAGCAGCTCCTCGATGTAGCCGCCGATTTTGGCCATTTCGCCAAAGAGCGTGTAGCCCCGCACCGCCTGCATTTGCCCAATAAGCTGCTGGGCGGGAAGCATGGTCGGCTCGCCGCTGGCCGCGCCGTACACCACGCCGGTGCCGCCCGCGCCGAGGGCTTGCAGGGCCTCCGCCCCCACTTGGCCGCCCACGGCATCAAACGAGGCGGCCACGCCCTGGCCTGCGGTGGCCGCGCGCACCTGCTGCACCCAGTCGGCGTCGGCGTAGCTTACTACCACATCGGCCCCGCTGGCCCGCGCCGCCGCTTTTTTGGCGTCGCTGCCCACGGCGGCAATCACCCGCTGGCCCCGGTTTTTAGCTACCTGCACCAGCATAGAGCCGACGCCACCGGCCGCCGCCAGCACCAGCACCGATGCATAATTACCCGTGTTGAGCAGGCCCACGGCCGTAGGACCCTGCGATAGCAGGGCCGTGGCTGCCGCGTAGTCCAGCTCCGCTGGCAAGGCAATTACCTGCGCGGCCGGGGCCACGGCATACGCGGCGTAGCCGCCACCAGGCAGCATGGCCATCACCCGCTGGCCCACCTGCGCCTGCGTAACTCCCTCTCCCACTGCCTCAATGGTGCCCGCTACCTCGTAGCCCGACACGTAGGGCAGCTGAACAGGCCTCGGGCCGCCCCCTTTCCGCTGCCAGATGTCGGCGTAGTTGACCCCGGCGGCGGCTACTTTAATCAGCACCTCGCCGGCCCCCGGCCGGGGCGTGGGCAAGTTAATCAGCTGGAGCACTTCGGCATCGCCGTGTTCGGAAAATTGGACTGCTATCATGCGTGCGTTACGTTGATTAAACTTGTTTTTTATTGACCTGAAAGGTGTTATATGCATCCCGAAGTGATTGGCGGAGTAGGGTGCGGGGCTGGTCCCCGCCCGTCGTTGAGCGAATCCGGCCCGAACTGTTCAACGACGGGCGGGGGCAAGCCCCGCACCCTACTTCGTGCTAAGGTTCACTTGGATTCAATTCGTACCGTTGAGTTGGCATTTTCCAGCACCGCCGTGCTCAGCTCCTGCCAACTGGCATCCTCGGAGTAGAGGGCGGTGCGCAGGTAGGCCCCCGTGAGCTGCTGCACCAGGGCAACCCGCTCGGGGTTCTCGTCGGTCGTCTCCGCCGCGTCATAGCCCGAAATTCCGCCGAGCAGGTGCTCGCCGCCGATTATCGTCAGCAAAGACTTGGGGCCGGGGCTCAGGAAGTAGGGGTCGGCGTGCCAGTCGGCACCCCGCACCGTCAGGTGGGGCGAGACATCCTTATCGCCCACCACCACGAGGGTAGGCGTCGTCATCTCCGCGAAACTAGGATGCCGGAAAAAGGGCACCCGCTCCGCCGCCGCCGCGCTCAGGTCGGCCCCACCGTTGCCGGGCGGGGTCAGCAGCACTCCGGCTTTAATCCGGGGTTCGGCCAGGTCCACGCTCGTGCCGTCCTCATCGGTCAGCCGCGCGCCTAGCAGCAGGCTGGCCGTGTGCCCCCCCATCGAATGCCCGACCACCGCAATCCGGCCGCGGTCCAGGCGGCCTGCAATCTCCGGCACGGCCGCCTCAATAACGTCCAACTGGTCAATAATGCGCTTCATGTCCTCCACGCGGGACCGCCAGAATAAGGGGAACCCAGGGGCATTTACCACCCGACCATCGTGGCTTAACGTTTTGGAGCTTAAGTGAGTAGGCTGAATGACCACGAAGCCGTGCGCCGCCCAGAAATGGACGAGCGGACCGTAGCCGTTCAACGAAGAGAGATAGTTCGACCCGCCCTGGCCGTGCGAGAGCAGGATGATGGGCAAGTCGTGCCCGGTCCGGGGGGCGGAAATTCGCAGTTGCAGGTCCACGGCCCGGTCCGGCGCGGCCAGCACCACCGGGCTGACCGAGATAACCGGGGTTGGCACCGCGCCAACCCCTGCCTGTTCAGGTTGATAAGCCATGATGTTAACTACCAGGGGATTTCGCCCGTCACCGGCGTATTCTCTTCGCTGATGAACTTGCCCGTCGGGCCGTCGTCGCCCACCAGCACGTATTTCGCTATCCGCGTCCCGGCTTCTTCCACGGTGCCGGTGCCACGGTAATTATTCAGGTCGGTAGCCGTGAAGCCGGGGTCCACGGCATTCACCCGGAAGGGCGTGTCGCGCATCTCGTAAGCCAGCACGATGGTGTACATATGCAGCGCCGCCTTCGAGGACGGGTACACCGCGGCCTTGTGGGTATAATATTTCCAGGTGGGGTCACTGCCCAGGGTCAGCGACGCGCCGCTGGAGGCGACGTTGACGATGCGGGGCTGGGGCGCCGGCCGCAGCAGGTCGATGAACGCCTGCGTGACCCGCACCACGCCAAACACGTTGGTATTAAACACCGCCTCAAACGTGGCAACATCGGCGCTCAGGGCCGCTTGCGGCATCCCGCCGGTGATGGCGGCGTTGTTGACGAGGGCATCCAATACGGCCGTTTTTCTACCGATTTCGGCGCGGGCGGCGCTTACCGATTCGGCATTGGTGACATCCAGCTGAATAGCTTCTACTTCGGACAATCCTTCGGCCCGGAGCTGCGCGGCAGCCCGCTCGCCGTTGGCCAGGTCGCGGCTGCCCAGGTATACGTGGTAGCCCTGCTGCGCGAGCTGGCGGGCGGTTTCAAGCCCAATGCCTTTATTGGCACCGGTTATCAGGACGGTTTTCATGGTTTGGGGCGGTTAGTTTACCCCCCAAAGGTCCCCCGACCAAACAGGTCGGCAGTTGCCATTTGGCAAAAAGCGCGTCAGCGGATATTCTTGCGTATCCGGCTCAGCGAGGATTGCGTGATGCCCAGAAACGAAGCCAGGTGAGACAAGGAAATCCGGTTAGCCAGCCGGGGGTAGTTTTCGATGAACTCCAGGTAGCGGGTAGTGGCATCCTGGGCCACCATTGGGCTGATGCGCGCCAGCTTTTCCCGCAGGTGCTGGGCCGTTATCCGGTTCATGATGTCATTCCAGCCCACAATCGTGTGGGCCAGCTCTTCCCAGTCGCGCTTGGCAAACACGAGGAGCCGGCAATCGGTCACGGCCTGCAGGTATTCGGCGGAAGCCAGCCCGTATTCCAGCCCGCGCAGGTCGGTAGTCAGGCGGTGCTCCTCAATAAAATTACGGGTGATTTCGTTGCCCTTGTTATCGTAGTAGCAGATTCGGATAACCCCTTCCAGCACGAACCCCACCTGCCGGGCCACCTGCCCGGCCTCCAGCAAATAGTCATCCTTGCGCAGCGACAGGGTAGTGGCTTTGCCGGCAATCAGGTCCAGCTGCCGCTGGTTCAGCGACCCAAACTGCAAGAGGTAGGCAAGAAACTCATCCATTGCGGCAAGTTACGGGGGGTAGGGCGGAGTGGTGGTTGCCATTTGGCAAAAAGGTGACCGGGCCATTCCGGACCTCCACCTAACCGGAGATTGGGTCTTGGTAATTTCAATTAGCAGTCATCAATTATCGAAGAGATTTAAACTTTTTTAGGAGAAAATTATGTTCTATAATAGACTAACTCTCAGTATTATGGCTACTAAAAAGAAATCTGTTCACGACCTGACCACTGCGCAATT
>JAABUN010003818.1_pt1 | contig 22154 bp, 20 predicted proteins | sample 5559311 | NCBI WGS metagenome assembly JAABUN01 (sample SAMN10711877, study PRJNA513370) | rock metagenome | isolation source: Antarctica rocks | place: Antarctica: Victoria Land, Siegfried Peak sud
GACGCGAAAGAGCGGCTGCTGAAGATCGCGGCGGAGCAACTGGAAGTCGCGCCCGAAGACCTCGAAATCGTCGGGGACAACATCGCCGTCAAGGGCGCACCGGGCAAGGAGCGCAAGATCGCCGACATCGCCAAGCTGACGATGAGTTTCGGCGGGCGGTACGAGCCGGTGCATGGTCGCGGCACCACGGCGATCACCGACCGCGCCCCCGGTGCCGCCGCCCACCTCGCGCAGGTCAAGGTGGACACCGAGACGGGCGAGGTGCATGTGACGCGCTACGTCGCGGTGCAGGACGTGGGGCAGGCGATCAACCCGGCGGAGGTCGAGGGGCAGATGATGGGCGGCGTGGTGCAGGGCATCGGCTGGGGGCTGTACGAGGGCATGGTCTTCGACGACCGTGGCACGCTCCTGACGGCCTCGTTCCTCGACTACGCCCTGCCCGCGATGGAGCACATCCCCGCCATCGAGACGATCATCGTCGAGATTCCCGCCCCCGTGGGGCCGTTCGGCGGTAAGGGCGTGGGCGAGCCGCCCGTGGTGCCGGGGGCCGCTGCCATCGCCAACGCGATTGACAACGCGGCGGGCTTGCGCCTGTACGAAATCCCCTTCACGGCGGAGCGCGTGTTGCGGGGGATGGCAAACGGCGGCGGGCTGTAGTCTTTCCTTGGCGGCGAGTGCAAGGAGAAACGACTATGGAAGCGACCGATGCGGCGGACACGATAGAGGAGCAGGCGGAAGAAGCGGAGCAGGCACGGGAGGGACACGACCGCTTCCGTAAGCGTGCGGCAATCGTGATTGGCATTATGGCGATGCTGCTCGCCATCTCCGGTGTGGGCGGGGGCAACGCGACGAAGGAGACGATTGACGCCAACATTCAGGCGTCGGATGCCTACGCCTTTTATCAGGCGAAGACCATTCGCCAGACTGCAAACGTCCTCGCGGCGGATAATTTGGAGGTCGTGCTGACCAGTCAGCGCGACCTGCCGCCGCAGACGCGAGCGGATGTCCAGAAGAAGATTGACGGCTATCGCCAGACCGCAACCCGCTACGAGAGCGAACCCGCGACGGGCGACGGCAAGAAGGAGTTGCTGGCGAAGGCGCAGGGATTCGAGGCGAAGCGCAACCACGCCCAGCAGCAAGACCCGAACTTCGACTATGCGCAGGCGTTCTACCAAATTGCCATCGTGATCGCCTCGGTGAGCATCTTGTCGGATTCCCGCTACCTGCTGCTCCTGTCCCTTGCCCTCGGCACCCTCGCCACGGTGCTGATGCTGAACGGGTTTCTCCTGTTTACACCGCTCCCGTTTGGCTAGAACGAACCGTCGTTCCCTGCGTGGTATCTGTTGCATCGGGAGGGGCGGCGAGCGCAGTGCTCGCCGCCCCTCGTTTTGCTGCTGCGCCTGTTCGGGTCGTAACCGCGTCGTCATTTCTCGCCCCTATACTGATGCCACGAGCGAACAACCGAACAATGGAACGTGGCGATACAGGGAGGCGACGATGACGAACGCGGAGCGCGGGCGGCTGGACGAGGCGCGAACGGGCGCGGCGTGGAATCTCTGGGGGCCGTACCTCTCCGAGCGGCAGTGGGGAACGGTGCGCGAGGACTACTCGGCGCATGGGGAGGCGTGGGAGGCGGTGCCGCACGATCACGCCCGCTCGTATGCGTACCGTTGGGGCGAGGACGGGCTGCTCGGCCTGTCCGACAGCGGCGGGCAGCTCAACTTCGCCCTGACGCTCTGGAACGGGGCCGATCCGATCCTCAAGGAGCGGCTGTTCGGCCTCACGGGGAACGAGGGCAACCACGGCGAGGATGTGAAAGAGTATTACTACTTCCTCGATGCGACGCCGACGCACTCCTACGGGCGGGCGATGTACCGCTACCCGCAGCGTGCCTACCCGTACGCCGACCTGATCGCGGAGAACCGCCGCCGGGGGCGCGACGAGCCGGAGTACGAATTGATAGACACCGGAATATTCGACGAGAACCGCTACTTCGACGTGACCATCGAGTACGCGAAGGCGGCCCCGGACGACGTGTGCATCCGCGTCTCGGTGACGAACCATGGACCGGAGGCGGCCCCCTTGCACCTGCTGCCGACGCTCTGGTTCCGCAACACATGGGGGTGGGGCAAACCCGGCCCGCGCCCGCGCCTCTGGGCGGAAGACGGTTTCACGGGCGACGGCTGCACCATTCACGCCGAGCACGATGAGTTGGGTGCGTACACGCTCGCGTGTGCGGGCGGGCCGGAATTGCTGTTCACCGAGAACGAGACGAACAACGAACGGCTCTACGGCGTGCCGAATCGTCACCCGTATGTGAAGGACGGCATCCATCGCGCCGTGGTCGAGGGCGCGGCGGGCGCGACGAACCCCGCGCCGCTCGGCACGAAGGCGGCGGCGCACTATCGGCTGCACGTCGCGCCGGGGGCGACCGAGACGGTGCTGCTCCGCTTCGCCGCGAGCCTTCCCGCCGATCCTTTCCACGGTTGCGCGGCGATCATCGCGGCGCGGCGGGCGGAGGCGGACGCCTTCTACGCCGCCCTCGCCGCACCGGGGCTGTCGGCGGACGCCCGCGCCGTGCAGCGGCAAGCGTACGCGGGGATGCTGTGGAGCAAGCAATTCTACTATTTCGACGTGGGCGAGTGGCTGGACGGCGACCCCACGCACGCGCCGCCCCCGCATGAGCGCACGCACGGGCGCAACGCGGGCTGGCGGCACCTGAACAACGCCGACGTGATTTCGATGCCGGACACATGGGAGTACCCGTGGTACGCGGCGTGGGATTTGGCCTTCCACTGCGTCCCATTGGCGCGGCTCGACCCGGAGTTCGCCAAGGGGCAACTGACGCTGCTGCTGCGCGAGTGGTACATGCACCCGAACGGGCAACTGCCGGCCTACGAGTGGGCATTCGGGGACGTGAACCCGCCCGTCCATGCGTGGGCGGCGTGGCGCGTCTACAGCATCGAGCGCGAGACGACCGGGCGCGGCGACCGCGAGTTCCTCGAGCGCGTCTTCCACAAGCTGTTGTTCAACTTCACATGGTGGGTGAACCGCAAGGACGCCGACGACCGCAATGTCTTTCAGGGCGGCTTTCTTGGCCTCGACAACATCGGCGTGTTCGACCGCAGTGCCGCATTGCCGACGGGCGGACGCCTCGAACAGAGCGACGGCACCGCGTGGATGGGCATGTACTGCCTGAACATGCTGATGATCTCCCTCGAACTCGCCCGCGAGAACCCGGTGTATGAGGACCTCGCCACGAAGTTCTTCGAGCATTTCCTCTACATCGCGGGGGCGATGAACGACATCGCGGAGACGGGCATGTCGCTCTGGCACAACGAAGACGAGTTCTTCTACGACGTGCTGCGCTACCCGAATGGGGCCGTGGAGCAGTTGCGCGTGCGCTCGCTCGTGGGGCTGCTGCCGCTCCTCGCGGTGGAGACGCTGGAACCGGAACTGCTCGACGCGGTACCGGCGTTCCGGGAACGTCTGGAGTGGTTCCTGACCTATCGCCCGGAACTTGCCGCGCTCGTGTCGCGCTGGCAGCAGCCGGGGGTGGGCGAACGGCGGCTGCTCGCCCTCGTGCGCGGGCATCGCATGAAGCGGCTGTTGGCCCCGATGCTCGACCCGGACGAGTTCCTCAGCGACGGCGGCGTGCGCTCGGTGAGCAAGTACCACGCCGCGCACCCGTACACGCTGGAGGCGGCGGGTACGGCGTACACCGTGGCCTACGATCCCGGTACCTCGCGCAGCACGCTGTTCGGCGGCAACTCGAACTGGCGCGGCCCCGTCTGGTTCCCCGTCAATTACCTGCTCATCGAGGCGATGCGCAGCTTCCACCGCTACTACGGCGACGAGTTCCGCGTGGAATGCCCCACGGGTTCGGGCGAATTGCGTTCGCTCGACGGGGTGGCGACGGAGCTGACGGCGCGGCTGACGAGCCTGTTCCTGCGCGGGCCGGACGGTCGCCGCCCCGTCCTCGGCGGCCACCCGGCATTCCAGCGCGACCCGCACTGGTGCGACTACCCGCTGTTCTACGAGTACTTCCACGGCGACACGGGGGCGGGCCTCGGTGCCAGCCACCAGACGGGCTGGACGGGCCTGATCGCGGATTTGCTCACGGGTACGGGGGAAACGCGCCCCTCCCCCGGCCCCTCGCCTAATGGAGGTTAACAACTGCATCGGGGAGTGCGCGTTTTCTTGGTAGGATGGTGCTCTCAGCCCATCGTCCGGGGATGACGGGCTGAGAGTACCATCCTACGGGGAGAGAATGCGGTACCCGATGCAGTTCTTGAAGTTCATCAGGGAATGGGCGCATTCGTTGCTTTGCACAGGAAACGGTGCCGCCTGCAACGGAAACGTTGACGCGCTCCCTCTCGGTGTGCGATAAACGCGGAACTGATGCGACGATGTTCGGATGATTCACCAACAATGCAGGCGTGCAGGCGCGATGCGGGGCGACGCTCCGGGCATCGGCAGGGCGCGGCATACACGAGGAGGGACGGGGGATGACGAAGCGCAACTACACGCGGCGCGGCTTTCTCGGCGGGAGTGCGGCGGCGGCGGCGGCGGCGATCCTCGCGGCGTGCGGCGACGAAGCGGCACCGACCGCGACGACTGCCCCCGTACGGGCAACTACCGCCGCCACCACAGGCGCGGCCCCGACGACTGCCGCTGCGATGACCGGGGCGGCGACGCCTGCGGGCATGGCGGCGGTGGCGACGACGGGTGCCCCGGCGGCGTCGCCCGCCGCGCCGATCATGGCCCCCGCTGCCCCGATGGGCGCGGCAACGGCGCAGGCGTCGGTGGCGGTATCGCAGCCGATGGCGATGGCGGCGGGCGCACCGAAGCGCGGCGGCACGCTGAAGATGGGGATGCAGGGCGATCCCGTGGCCCTCGATCCGCACAAGACGAGCCTCACCGCCACGAACCACGTCACCGAACTGATTTACGGGCGCATGGTGACGATTGACGCCACGCTCACCGCGAAGCCCGACATCGCGGAGTCGTGGGAAATCTCGCCGGACGGCCTGAACTACACCTTCAAGATTCGCAAGGGGATGAAGTTCCACAACGGGCGTCCGCTCGTGGCGAACGACATCAAGTACTCGTACGAGCGTGTGCTCGACCCCGCCACGAAATCCACCAGCACCGCGAACCTCGCCGTGATCGCCAGCATCGCCGCGCCGGACGACAACACGGTGCGCATCACGCTCAAGAAGCCGACCGCCTCGTTCCTCGTGGACCTGTGGAGTCCGAACTACGCGGTCGTGGCGAAAGAGGACGTGGACAAGAACGGCAACCTGACGAAGACCGCGAACGGCACCGGCCCGTTCAAGTTCGTCGAGTATATCCCGAACACTCGCGTGATTCTGGAGCGGTTCGCGGATTACTGGGACACGGGCAAGCCGTACATTGACCGTATCGAGATGATCCCGATTGCGGACGACACCGCCCGCACCACCGCCGTACGCACCGGCACGGTGGACTTCATCGAGTACGCGCCGAGCAAGGACCTGGCGATGATGAAGAACGACCGCACGCTGGTGCTGGCGGGGGACGCGAACACGAACATCCGCTACCTCGGCTTCAACCTGACGAAGAAGGACGCGCCGTGGGCGAACCCGAAGGTGCGGCAGGCGATCTCGCTGGCGATGGACCGGCAGGCCATCGTGGATGTCGCGTTCTACGGCTTCGCCACACCGACGCTCGCGTTCTTCCCCCCCGGCTACTGGGCCACGCTGGAGACGCCCGTCCCCATGCAGAACATCCCGATGGCGAAGGCACTGCTCGCGGAGGCCGGGTTCCCCAATGGCTTCAAGACCACGATCAAGACGTGGTCGTCGTACAACTTCCTGCGCGACGCCGCCCTCGCGGCGCAGGATCAACTGAAGGCCATCGGCATCGTCGCCGAGGTGCAGGCCGAGGACAACGGCACGTTCATCGCCAACAACAACTCGAAGAACTACGAACTGATGGTGAGCGGCACGAGCGGCTACACCGATCCGAATGTGTTGCAGGGTTCGTTCGCCAGCGGCCTCGCCTCGAACAACAGCGGCTACAGCGATCCGGAGTTCGACAAACTGCTCTCGGACGGCGTCGCCGTGACCGATCAGGCCGCACGCAAGCCGATCTACGCGCAGTTGCAGCGCAAGCTGCTGGCGGACAACCCGTGGGTGATGCTCTACATCGGCAGCCAGTACGAAGCCTTGAAAAGCTACGTCAAGGGCTACGTCCACAACCCCACGGGGACGAACATCGGCATCGCCGCGACGTACCTCGACAAGTAGGACGTGCTGCGTGCTGCGTGCTGCGTGCTGCATGAACTCGAATGCATCCACACGGAAGCATTTGCATTTCACGCAGCACGCAGCACGCAGCACGCAGCACTAAACGCGGAGCGTTCCCCGTGGGAAGATACATCGCCAACCGGGTGGCCCTGCTCGTGCCGGTGCTAATCGGGGTCTCGTTCGTGACCTTTCTGCTCATCCGGCTCGTGCCGGGTGACGTGGTGCAGCAGCAGATCGGCACCGACGGGCGCATCACGCAGCAGCAGATAGATCAACTGCGCCAGTACTACGGGCTGACCGACCCGTGGCCCGTGCAGTACGTGAAGTGGGCGGGCGGCGTGGTGCAGGGCAACCTCGGCACGTCGTTTCGCAGCGGGCGCACGGTGACGGAGGAACTCGCCCTCCGCGCCCCCGCCACGGTGGAACTGACGCTGCTCGCGGCCCTGTTCGGCGGCGTTCCGGCGGTGTTCGCGGGGATCATCGCCGCCGTGCGCCGCAACAGCGTGCTGGACTACCTCGCCACGCTGACCACGCTCGTGGGCGTCTCGATGCCGAACTTCTGGCTCGCCACGCTCCTCGTGTTCGTGTTCGCGCTCAAACTCGGCTGGTTGCCGCCCTTGCGGTATGTGCCGATACAGGAGAATCTGGGCGAGAACCTGCGGCACATGATCCTGCCCGCGCTGTCGCTCGGTGCGCCGCTCGCTGCCGTGGTGATGCGGCAGACGCGCTCCGCCGTGCTGGAAGTTCTGGGGCAGGAGCATGTGCGCGTGGCGCGGGCGAAGGGGCTGCGCGAACGCCTCGTGCTCTCCCGCCATGTGCTACGCAACGCCCTCATCCCTATCGTCACGGTGCTCGGCATCCAGATCGCCCGATTGCTGGGGGGCGTGTTCATCATCGAGCAAATTTTCGCAATGCCGGGGATCGGGCGGCTGACGCTCGATGCCATCCAGACGCGAGATTACCCTATCGTGCAGGGGACGACGCTCGTGCTCGCCACAATCTTCGTGCTCGTCAGCCTGATCGTGGACGTGCTCTACGCCGTGATTGATCCGCGCATTCGCGTCAGCTAAAGGGGGCCGGGTTGAACCGCCAAGACGCCAAGACGCCAAGGAAAACCGCCAAGAACCGGCGAACCGAACCACAAAGACACAAAGAACGCAAAGAAATCTCCAGATATATTTCTTTGTGTCTTTGTGGCTATTCTTTCGATTCTCTTCTTGGCGTCCTTGGCGTCTTGGCGGTTCACGTTTCCACGTCAGGAGGGGCAGGGTGGTAGCGCAAGGGGAAGGGCTGGCGGTGACGGTGCCGTTGCCGGGAGCGGCGGCACCGACGGTGCGGCGGCGGCGGGTGTGGCGGTCGTTCCGGCGGCAGCGGCTGGCGATGGCGGGTGGCATCATCGTCGGGCTGTTCGTGCTGATCGCGGCGGTTGGCCCCGTTGTGTCCCCATACGATCCCGTGAAGCAGAACGTGCGCATCCGCTTTCAGTCGCCCACGGCGGCGCACCTCCTCGGCACCGACGAGTTCGGGCGCGATATCCTCAGCCGCCTGCTGCACGGCGCGGCGATCTCGTTGCAGGTGGGCGTCATCAGCGTGGCCCTCGCCGGCATCTGCGGGGTGCTGCTCGGTCTGGTCGCGGGCTATCGGGGCGGGCGGATAGACACCGCCCTGACGCTGGCGATGGACGTGCTGTTCGCCTTTCCGGGGTTGCTGCTCACTATCGCGCTCATTGCCGTGCTCGGCTCGTCGTTGCAGAATGTCTTTATCGCCATCGCGGTGACGAATGTGCCGTCGTTCATGCGCATCGTGCGCGGTTCGGTGCTGTCGGTGCGCCACACACCGTACATCGAGGCGGCGACGGCGGCGGGGGCAAGCACCTCGCGCCTACTGTTCCGGCATATCTTCCCGAATATCACGCCGCCGCTGATCGTCCACGCCTCGCTGACGTTCGCCTACGCGGTGCTGGCGGAGGCGAGCCTCGCGTATCTCGGCCTCGGCAACAAGCCGCCCTCGCCGTCGTGGGGCAGTATGCTCAACAGCAGCTACGGCGTGCTGGAAACCGCCCCGTGGCTCTCGGTCGTTCCCGGTGCCGCGATTGCCATCACCGTGCTCGGCTTCAACTTGCTTGGCGACGGCATCCGCGACGCCCTCGATCCGCGCCTGCGCAGTTAATGCGGCATACTCATCGTGTAGATATTTTCACAAGCAATGCACCCGTCACAGAATTGACAGACCCTCGTTAAAAGGGGTACAAAGTGGCAGGCGGCGCGTGCGGGGCGCGTGAACACCGCCGGGACTCCGAAGCACGAGGGACAACGATGCACTTGATCGCTCGCAAACTGCTCCTCATCGCCCTGCTGATCGTCTCTGCTTTCGCAACGCTCGCGCCGACGGGTGCGCTCTCGGTGGCCTCGGCCCCCGCCCCGGCTGCGGACGACTACTTCCTATATATCCCTAAATCCGTCCAGACGGACAAGCCGCTACAGATTCTCGTCACCATCCACGGCATGGGCGGCGAGGGCAAGGGTTTCTGCGCCGACCTTCTTGCGCAAGCCGAGGCAAACGGCTGGGTGGTTGTCTCGCCTACCTTCTTCTACCGCGACTACCGGGTGGTCTCGAATGTGGTCGGGGACGAGCAGACGATGATGCCGCGCCTCCGCACGATCATTGACGAATTGCCGACGCGCACGGGCCTCTCCTTCCGCTCGCAGGTGCTGCTCTACGGCTTCTCGCGGGGGGCGCAGATGGTACACCGCTTCGCGGAGTGGTACCCGGAGAAAGTACTTGCGGTGGCCCTCTTTTCCGCCGGATCGTACACCCTGCCCCGCGCCACGATGAACATGAACGGCACGGCGCAGAATATGTCGTACCCCTTCGGTATCGCCGACCTCGGCGCCTACAATGGCGGCTTCTTCAACGAGGTGGCGTTCCGGGGCGTGAAGTTCTTCGTCGGTGTCGGCGGTGCCGATGCGCATATCGGCGATGTGCCGCGTGACTGGGACGCCGTGCAGGGCAACAACCGGGTGGCGCGGGCGACGAGCTTCTACAACACCTTGGTGCGCATGAATATGCAACCGACGATGCAGGTCTTCTCCGGCGTCGGACACAACGTGACCCCGGAGATGCGAGCCGCCGCGCTCACCTTTCTCAAGACGCAGGCAGATCAGTACTCCGCATGGCCCGTCGGCCTCGCCGCGTAACCACCCTACAACCGGAAAAGCGATATGCGAGCGGCGGGGATAATCCCTGCCGCTCGCTCATATTCCCAAGCGGATGTCTATCAGTCGGCGTGGCGAACATGCGACAATTCCATTGTAGGGGCGGCACGGGCAACGACGCGCACCTGTGCGGGCGTCACGTCGGCGATAGCGACTGTTTCGCCCCCCCGGAAAAACTCCACGGTGTACCATTCCGGTGCGTGGAGGGCGTCTACCACCACACCCTCATCGCCCGGTCGCAGTCCTTCGCCCGCAGGCAGCTCCGACGGAAATAGCCGTTCTGCCGGGAGCGGCACGAGGAGCGCGACGCTATCAAACTCGTCAATGCTCATTCGCCCTCGTCCTTTCTCGGATAAGCACTGATGAAGCGTGGGGTCGTTGCACCAACATCAACCTGCCACACGCTGCGCGCAAGTGGATTGCGGCTGTCCGGCGAACGTAATCGCCCGATCACAGTATACCGGACGCCGTGTTCGTCTCCCTGCGTGCTGTGCATCTCGTGTTGCTGAACGTGTTCCCGTAGTGCGTCTACTAACTCGCCCCACCGTTCGCGGGTGAACCTGAACCCGAAAAAGAACGTTGCCTTTCCGCCATTGCGCGGGTTTGTGGGATCGAGCAGGTAGCGCGTCACTTTTTCGGGCGCAACGGTTGCACTCGTCGCATTCGGTACGTGCATTCTCGTCACCCTAGATGCAGCAGCAGGCTGGCACCGAGCGGCCCCGCGAAGGGGAATGAACGGGCGAGATTGGCGATGCGGCGCAGGCGGCGCGGGTCGGCGAGGATGCGCTGTGCCACGGCTTCGGCGGCGTGCTGCGGGGCGAAGCGGCGGCGCACGCGGCGTTCGTAGGGCAGCAGGGCGGTGCGCGATACGCTGTTGGCGATAAGGGCGCGGATGAGCGTTTCGCCCGCCCAGACGCCGCTTTGCAACGCGGGGTAGATGCCCGCTCCGGTCATCGGGCCGACGAGCGACGCCGCTTCTCCCACGAGCAGCACGCCGTCCGCCACGAGCGGACCGGAGCGCGGGCCGAGGGCGAGGGGCCACGAGCGCGGGGGCCATTCGTGCGTCACCGTCGCGCCCGCGAGCCACGGCGAACCGTCGAGGAAGCGGGCGAAGAGGTCGCGCAGGTGCGCCGCGTCTGCGTTCCCCCCCTTGTCCGCCGGGACGAGCGTGCCGATGCCGAGGTTCGCACCGCCATCGGGGAGGGGCATCATCCAGCCGTAACCGGGGGCGGTGTGCCGCTCATACGCGAAGACGAGGCAGCCGCGCCACGCCTCCGGCACGCGCACATTCTCTGCATACGCCCGCAGTGCCACACCGACTTGCCCCGCCTGCCCCACCTGCCCCACCCGCCCTGCCCGCCCTGCCTGCCCTGCCCGCATGGTTTCATCGCCGCGCACCGCACGGGCGATGCGAGAGCCGTAGCCGTCCGCGCCAATCACCGCCCGCGCCGTGAGCATCGCGGGGCCGTCATCCCCTTCGCCGCGCACACCGATCACGCACCCCGCGCTATCACGCACGAGGTCGCGCACATGGAGGCGCACGAAGTCCGCCCCGGCGCGTTCGGCGGCGCGGACGAGGGCGGTGTCGAAGACATGGCGCGGCACCACGCGAGCATCCCGCGAGGGATGTGGACGGGCGGTGAGGACGAGCGAGGCGGCGTCCGGCGCGAGCACTACCGCCCCGCGTAGGGGAGCGTACGCGCCGAGATCGCCGATGTTCACACCGAGGGCGCGAGCGAGGGCCACGCCGCCGCAGCCGATCAGGTCGCCGCAGGGCTTGGTGCGCGGGAAAGCTTGGCGGTCGAGGAGGGCGACGCGCAAGCCCGCCCGTGCGAGCGTGATCGCCGCCGCACTACCCCCCGGCCCCGCCCCCACGATCACCGCGTCGTACCCCTGCGTCGCCGCCGTCACCATCGTCGCCCCGCTTTCCCGCCCTACCATATTCGACGCCGCCGCACGCACAGAAAATACGCAAGAACGGCGAGAAGAATCATACCAAAGGGATACACGCCGGGTGGTGTTCCGTGTATACTATGCGGGTGAACGTTCTCGCAGAAGAGCTGGTGTGTGCTAGCCGCGAAACGGCATGGAATCGCACGTGGGGTAGATACCGGCGAGCGAGAGAAGGAAGGGTTGTCACCGATGGCAACAAATTTGTACGTGGGCGGACTACCCTACGCGACCGGCGAAGAAGAACTGCGGGAACTGTTCGGGGCGGCGGGCGAGATCGCGTCCGTGCGCGTAATCATGGACCGTGAGACGGGCCGCAGCAAGGGCTTCGCCTTTGTCGAGATGGCGGACGACACTGGTGCGCAAGCGGCGATCACGCAGTTCAACGGCTACCGCATGGGCGGTCGCACGATCACTGTGAACGAGGCCCGCCCGCGTGAAGAGCGTCCGGCAGGCGGCGGCGGTGGCGGCTACCGTGGCGGCGGCGGCAGCGGCGGCGGTGGTTACAGCGGCGGCGGCAGTGGTGGCTACGGCGGCAGCAGCGGCGGCAGTGGCGGCGGCTACGGCGGCGGTAGTGGCGGCGGCGGCGGCTACGGTGGCGGCAGTGGCGGCGGCGGCAGTCGTGATCGCGGCCCGCGCCGCGACTACTAAATCACTCCGTAGAACGGAACAAAAGGCGGCAGGCGTTGTATCGCCTGCCGCCTTTTCGCTTCTCACCGTGGCGACAGCGGCGTGCTTCGGTTTGCCTGTGTCCGGGGAAACGGCGGGTTGAAGCCCGCCACTATCGCACCAGACAATATCGCACCGGACACGAGAACGCGGAGGCCGATACGGCCTCCGCGTCGCTGGTTACAAAAGGTGCGGGCGAGCGTTCGGTGACGGAGATAACCCCCCGTGGGGAACGGTCATGATAGCGATAACTGTCAACCTTCCGGCCCACGAACGGAAGGTGTCACGGGCATTCCCCCGCGTCAACCTTCCCCTTCGTGCGTCGCCGCTTACTCCCCGACGCTGACGACCACATCGTTCGCCGCACGATCCGCCGGTTCCTTCACCCACGGGGGCAGGGTCTGCGGGCCGATGCTTTCGGGGGCGATGCGCAACCGCAGGGCTGCCCGCTCCAGATCGCGGCGGTTCTCGTAGCCAAGGGCGTTGAGGATCGGGTTCTGCACGTCCCGGATATGCTCCCGCGCCCCGTAGATGCCCGCTCTCGCCACGACCTCCTCGAACTCGTTCCAGTTGTAGAGGAAGTTGCGGGCCGGCATCCCGAAGGTCTTGAGGATGTGCAGGATATCGTCGAGCGTGCCTTGCGGCTCGTACTTCATGTAAATCTGGATGCCCTTGTAAAAGAAGCCGTGATGCGCGATCTCATCCTTCGAGATGATGCGCAACGCCGTGGCGAGGGCGGGATCGTTCTCGCGCTCCTCCACGCGAGCGGCGAGGTTGTGGTAGTTCAGGTAGGTTGCCCGCTCCTGTACCATCTGGTAGACCATCATCCGACGCGGCGTGTCGTAGGGGAGGTTCCACTCTTTTTCGGCGAGGAACTCCGAATACTCGCGCATCTGCTTCTCGGTGCGCTTGCCGCTCGTGGTTAGCCACGTCTCCCACGCCATCGCGTGCTTGGACTCCTCGTAGCCCCAGTTCGCCGTGAACCATGCCCGCCCGCGAGACTTGCGAATCATGTCGAGCATCGTGCTCGTGTAGTCCGGCAGGTAACTCTCGACGGCGAAGTAGCCTTCCACCATCGTGGTCACGTCCTCCGAGACTTCCGGGTTGCACTGCTCCCACGGGATGTCCTTGTGAACCCGCCAGCGTCGGGTGTCCTCCGCCTTGCGGAAGTAGGCCATGTAGCCTGCGAGGAACTCGTCCTCTATCAGTTTCTGCCGCCCGGCGGGCGTTAGCAGCGATACCGGCGTCTCTTGCGACATCCTCGAAACCTTTCCGCGCTCTTGCATCTGGAACGTTCCCACCCGAACTTCCGGTCGTCATATACGCGCATCCCGTGCCACGGTTGCACCTGACGCCCACGTAATATTCCGAGTGAGATAGCAAATCGGGTGCCACTCGGCATAATCGCCGACGCAGCGAGGCGCGATATACCGACAGGTATTGCCCATTTGGATTGCCCGGATTGCCCGGATTGCTGGCACACCGGAGTGCGCGAACGGGAGGAAGGAACACTGCGATGGTGCGCGAACTGTCTGCCACTGGCACGCACGTTGCGTTTCTCCCCACGGTGCAACCCTATCCGGCGGCGAGATGCCTGCCCCACACGGGAGGAGAACGCGATGGTCACGAACGCGCAGACCCCGATTGCCGAACTGGTCGAGCCGCCCGCTATGGTGGCGGACGCCCGCGAACAGGCCAGCGACCTCCTGCGGCGGTTCGCGGCGCAGCAGGAATTCCTCACCGCCATTGTGGTGGACGAAGGCCGCCCGGTGGGCCTCATCCGCCGCCCCGTGCTGGAGCGCGAAGCGAACGCGGGGAGACTCGTGGGGCAACTCTCGCTCGAACCGCTCCCGCCTCTCGTCCGCGACACGATGGCCCTCGGCGACGTGATGGGCATGTCCACCCCCGCCGACCTCGACCGACTGCCCGTGGTGAACGCGGCGGGGATGCTTGTAGGCGAGATTTCCCCTACCCGCCTCCACGCCACGGGCGGCATGGTGGGCAATCAGGCCGAGATCGTCACCGAGAAGATGGGCGCGGAGGCTACTGTCACGGTTTCCGTGGGCGAGAAGGTGATCGGCAGCGACGGACACGAGATCGGCACGGTGAAGGACGTGGTGATGGAAATGACCACGGGCCGCGTCGGATACCTCGTGATCGAGGAGGGGCTGCTGTTCAAGAAGGAGCGCAGGATTCCCGTGGACCTTGTAGACCCTACGCACCGGGACGGCGATGTGCATCTGAAGGTGGACAAGGCCGATATTGACCGCCTCGCCACCCTCGATGACGAGCGGGAAGCGCAGCAGTAGCGCGATTTGCGATCAGCACGGGACACGCGACGCACGGTAGGGCGCGGGGTGTACCTCACCGTGCGTCGCGTGTCTCGTACGTCGCTTATTGCACGGTGAACTCGCCCTTCATGCCCAATTGCTCGTGTCCCGCGATGGTGCAAATGTAGGTGTACGTACCCGCCCGGAGCATCACGTCGAGATTGTCGGTCTGGCCCGCGTTGATGATCTGCCCCTCGCGGCTCAGGCCGTTGCCGCGCACCGAGAAGTTGTGCGGCGACGGCCCCATGTTGCGATGCACGAAGCGCACGTTTCCCGCCGGGACGGTGGATTTGTCCAGCGTGAAGGCGAAGTCCTTCCCCTGCACATTGATGATGTTCGCGTCGCCCGCCGGTGCTGCCATGCCGCCGCCGCTTGTTGCCGCCCTCGCCGCTGCCATCGCCGGGGTTGCCGCCACCGCAGGCGCGGGCGTAGGCGCGGGCGTAGCGGTCGGCAGGCCGATTCCCGCGAAGGCCGTGCTCGTGCCGTTCTTGTCGTACACCGTGGTACCGCCGCACGCCGCGAGCATCGCGGCAGGGGCCGCGAGTAGCAGCCGCGCAAAACCTCGCCTGTGCATCCGTCGCTCCTTCTCGTACCGGGGCAGCGTGCGGACAACCCCGCACGCCTCACCCCCGCGTCGCCTCGCCCGAATATGCCGTCGCTCGTATTGTAACGCGCTCGCACGGGCTGTGTGGATGCGTGTTTCCCCCTGCCGCGTGGTAGAATCCCGGCGGGGAGAGAACAGTCGCGGTGGGGGAATGAGGGGAAATGTGGCGGCGCAAGGCAACGGCACCGAACAACTTGACCGGATGATCCGCACAACGCTCAAGGCGATGGGGCAGGCAAGCGCACATCAGGTGTGGACGTGGGCGGGCAACCGCGAGGGCAACCTGCTGGAGATCGAGCAGCGGATGCGCGAGATGGCGGACGCAGGCACCCTCTCCTCTATCCTCAACTCCGCGCCGCCCGCCTACCGCCTCGGCAAGAAGCGTCACTAAACACGTCTTGCAAGTGACGCGAGTACATGGAGGGTGGGCTTCAGCCCGCCGCATTGATTACTCGAGCAATCAATGCGGCGGGCTGAAGCCCACCCTCCACCTACCTGTCCAGACGGGTGCCGCGTCACGCGAAGTGCGGCATCACGGCCTCGGTGAACAGACGGATACCGTCGGTGCGCGGGAAGTCCGCGAAGCGCAGTTGCATGAGCGACACGCCGACCGCCTCCCACTCCTCGATCTGCGCGATCACCTGCTGCGGGGTGCCGATCAGACCGTGGCTGCCGTTGTAGAAGGGACTGGCCTCCGCCATTGCCCGCGCCTCGGCCTCGGTTTCGGCAATCGCCACCGTCTCGCACTGCCACGTCTTGCGGATGGCGTCGTAGTCGCGCCCCGCCTCGGCGCAGTAGCCGCGCAGCAGGTCGAGTTTGCGCCCGTAGTTCTCGGCGGTGCCGCCGGGGAAGTTCCACCAGTCCGCCCGTCGCGCCACCACGCGCAGCGTCAGTTGCTCGCCGCCGCCGCCGATCATCACGGGCGGCAGGGGGTTCGGCTTCGGGTTGCAGTAGGCATTCTGCACGCCGTATTCGCGCCCCGCGTAGGTGACATCGTCCTCCGTCCAGAGTTTGTGGGCGATGACGATGGCGTCCTCCATCTGCCGCACGCGGGTCGCGGGGGACGGGAAGGGGTAGCCGTAGGCGTCGTATTCGTCGCGCTTCCACCCCGCGCCAATGCCGTACACCACCTTGCCGGGAAGGTAGGCGCACAAGTTCGCCACCGCTTTTGCAAGCAGGGCCGGGTTGCGATACGACTGGCTCATCACGATGGTACCCCACGTCAGGTCGGGGTAGCGCGACGCGAGGAATGTCAGGATCGTCCAGCATTCCGTCACCGGGGTCTCAATTGCCTGCCACTTCGCCCACGGCACGAAATGATCCGTGACCCACGCGGAGTGCCACCGCCCCCGCACGAGATCGAGCGTCGCCTCCGTCTGCCGCAGCAGCGTCGTTATATCGCTGCCGTCCGCCGAAAACTCCGGCACTTTCCACCCGAATTCCATCCGCGCCATCCTCTACCCCCCAGATTTGAACCACAAAGACACGAAGACACAAAGGAATCGGAGCAGTTATTGGAATGGGGAAACACCGCGTCATGATACCTGAATCTTCCTTCTCTTTTCTTTGTGTCTTCGTGTCTTTGTGGTCAATCTTTCCGATTCTCACGGCCCCTGCAACAAGCGCACACGCTGCGCGAGGGCGCGGGTATTCACGCCGCACTCTGTCAGCACGCGGGAGGGCAAGCCGTCGCGGTCGCGCAACAGGGCGAGCAGCGCATCCGGCAACTCCACCCGCGCTTCGAGCGATTCCGCGACCTCCGCGAGGTCGTCGAGCAACGCGAGCAGGCGCGGCGACACCCGCGTCTCGCCCCCTGCAAGCACGGGCGGCTCACGCGGCACGATGAACTCCACGCGGCTCCGTATCTGTGTCGCCTCCGCCCCCGCCTCCCGCAGTACCGCGCCCGTCGCGGTGTCGCCCCCCACGAGCGCGATCAGCAGGTGTTCCGCCCCGATGATGCGATGGCCCAGACGCACCGATTCCGCCGCCGCGTCGCGCAATGCCGCCCGCGTCTCGTCCGCAAGACGCGCATCGCCGAGCAGCGTAGCGAGGGGGCGGGGCTTCGGCAAACTGCTCATCGGCGATGTCTCTCCATTCGTTGGCGGTTGCCACTGCGTTCGGTTTCGGTATCGGTGGGCTGAAGGGGCGTCGCGCTCGCGCCCTCTCGCTGCGACTCGGTCTTGCTCTCTCCCGCCGTACCTGCCGGGAAGGGCGCGAGCATCGCGCCCCTACACGAGATGCCGTATTTCCCCCGCGAAAACGGCACTGCAACAAACCCTTACTAGCCCGCGAGCAGTGTGGCCTCGGCGTGCGCGAGCCAGCGGAGGTTCGCCTCCACTTCCTCAATCGCGGCCCGCACCGTGAGCCGCCCCGCCCGCTCCCCGGCGGGCAACGCGGCGAACTGTGCGTCCAGCGCGGCGCGGTCTCCCTCGTAGATCGCCCGTTGCGCCGCGAGGTAATCCGTCAGTGCCGCCGCGTCGCCCGCCTCCACGAGCAGGATCAGTTTCAGCGTCCCCTCGTCCTTCGGGGCGCGGTCGGACGCCACGGGCTGACCGAGCCATTCCGCCAGCACCGTCTCGCCTGTCAGCGTCAGGGCGTACTCCTTGCGGTCGGGGTAGTTCTCCTGCACGACCACGTTCGCCAGTTGCACGAGGCCGTCGCGCTCCAATGTCCGCAGCGCGTGGTAGACGTGACCGGGGTTGATCTCCCACAAGCCATCGGTGATCTCCGCCAAGGCGCGGCGCATCTCATACCCGTGGCGGATACCCTGCGCGAGGCACCAGAGAATGGCGAAGCGGAGCGGCATTGTGCGTCCCTCGCGGCGAACGTGTTCTAGATCATTGCGATCTAGTTCGATGTGCGCTACAGTACGAGTACTGGGCCTTTGCAGTGTACACCGTTGTGGTACACCTACCAAGAAAGAGGCGACGATGCCCCGTTTCCGGCGTGTCCTGTTCCTGTCGCTGGCGGTGCTGCTCACGCTTCCCGGCGTTGCCGGAAGCGGCGCGGCGGCGCAAACACCCCCGGCGGGTGGGCCAAGCCCGCAGTTCACCGTGAGCGGAGCAGTGGAGCGCGAGACGACCCTCACGCTGGCAGACTTGCGTGCGCTCCCCGTGCAGACGATGACGATGGAGACGCGCACGCGGGCAGGGTCGCAGAGGTTCGCGGAGTACCGGGGCGTGTTGCTCAAGGACGTGCTCGACATGGCGAAGGTGCGCGTCAATCCCGCCGTGCGCAACGGCGCCCTCTCGCGCTCGATCACCGTGACGGGCAGCGACGGCTACCGCGCTACCTTCGCGTGGGGCAAGATTGACCCGGACTTCGGGGCGCAGGCGGTTCTCGTGGCATACGAGATGAACGGCGCACCCTTGAGCGACCGCGATGGCGCGTTCGAGATCGTGGTGCCGTGGGACAAACTCGCGGGCCGATGGGTGAAGAATATCGTGGGCATCACCGTCAACGAACCGTCGCTCCGAACGCAATCGCCGCAGTAACCGAAAGGCCGGTACAGATAATGACACGGTTCCCTCGCGTCGCCTTCGCGCTCGTCGCGTCGCTCTCGTTGCTGCTCGCGGCGTGCGGGGCAGACAGTGCCCCCGCCGTCACCACCGCGCCGACCGCAGCACCGACCGCAGCCGCAGCCGCAGCGGCAGCGACGACCGCCCCCACGGTCGTGGTCGGGTCGAGCGTGGCGAGCGTCGGCGCATCTCCCGCCCCGCTCGGTAGCACGGCGGCTCCCGCCACCGCCGCGATCACCACCGCCGCTCCCGCCCCGCTGCCCACGGTCGCGGCGACTGCTGCGGCAACGACGGTACCGACAGTACCGACGACCGCAGCGGCGGCGATGGTGGCCGCTCCCGCCGGTACCGTGACGGGCGGCGGAAGCGGTACCCTCACCGTGTTCGCGGCGGCATCGCTCACCGAGTCGTTCGCGCAGGTGAAGACGAACTTCGAGCGGGCGAACCCCGGTGTGCGCGTGGAGTACAGCTTCGCGGGGTCGCAGGCTCTCGTGGCGCAATTGACGCAAGGGGCGCGGGCCGACGTGTTCGCCTCCGCCGACCAGCCGAGCATGGACAACGCGGTGAAGGCGGACGTTGTCACCGGCACGCCGAGCACATTCGTGCGCAACAAGCTCGTGCTCATCCTGCCGAAGGACAACCGCGCCGGGATTCGCACCGTGCAGGACCTCGCCAAGCCGGGAGTGAAGTTCGTCACGGCGCAGGAGACGGTTCCCGTGGGACGCTACACGCTCCAAGCCCTCGACAACTACGGCAAGCTGCCGGAGTACGGGGCGGACTTCCGGGCGCGGGTGCAGCGCAATATCGTCTCGCAAGAGGACAACGTCAAGGCCATCGTGCAGAAGGTGCAGCTCGGCGAGGCGGACGCGGGCGTCGTCTATGCCACCGACGTACAGGCCGCCCGCGACCGCCTGACGGTGATCGAGATTGCCGACGCGCAGAACATCATCGCCACGTACCCCGTCGCGGTCATCAAGGACGCACGGCAGGCCGCCCTCGCGCAGCGGTTCGTGGACTACCTGCTCGCAAACGAGGGGCAGACGCTGCTCGGCACCTACGGCTTCGCGCCCGCAAAGTGAATTATCGGCGGAAGGCAACGGACCTCGGTGTAGGGGCGCGATGCTCGCGCCCTCTCCGGTGAGCAGTCAACCCCGAAGCAGGAGGCGCGGCAATGAGGGCGCGAGCATCGCGCCCCTACACCGGGCCTCGCGGCCCCCCTAAAGCCTACCCACCGTTTACAATGGTGGAGATGCACGCATGGAACTGAGCGCACACAATCAGGTGAGGGACGGCGGACGGTAGCATGACGACGACGCAACTCTCACCGCTACCGGACATCCCCACGGACGCGAGACGCCCCGCCGCCAACCGCCAGCCGCCGACCCCCGCGCACTCGCGCCTGCCGTCGCCGCTCGCATGGGCGCGGCGGGGGCTGTTTGCGGCGTGCGTGGCGGCGTTCCTGCTGCTGCTCGTGGTGCCGCTCGTCGCCATCTTCTGGGGAGCGTTGCCGAACGGCGCATTCTTCGCGGCGATGCGCCTGCCCATCGTGCAGGACGCGCTGCGCCTCAGTCTCGCCACCTCCGGCGTCGCCCTGCTCGTGACGCTCACCCTCGGCACGCCGCTCGCGTGGCTGCTTGCCCGCCACCAGTTTCGCGGCAAGGGGCTGCTCGACACGCTCATTGACCTGCCGATGGTGCTGCCGCCGAGCGTGGCGGGGCTAGGGCTGCTGATCGCCTTCGGGCGGCGCGGGCTGTTCGGCCCCGCGCTCGAAACGGTCGGCATTGCCCTGCCATTCACGACCGTTGCGGTGATAATCGCGCAGTGCTTCGTGGCGTCGCCGTTCTACATCAAGGCGGCGAAGGCGGCATTCCTGGGCGTGGACCGCGAGTTGGAAGAAGTTGCGGGGACGTTCGGAGCGAACGGTTGGCAGACCTTCACGCGCATCACCCTGCCGCTCGCTTTCCCCACGCTGCTTGGCGGCGTCGTGATGATGTGGTCGCGGGCGTTGGGCGAGTTCGGCGCGACGATCTTCTTCGCGGGCAACCGGCAGGGCGTCACGCAGACGATCCCCCTCGCCATCTTTCAGGAGGAACAGGCGGGCCACTTCGAGGCCGCCCTCGCCATGTCCGCCGTGCTCGTGGCGGTCAGTTTCACCATTCTGCTCGTCGTCAAGTGGCTGAGCGGGCGGCTGATCGAGAGCGCATGACCCCGCCCCGCACGCACCGTGCAATTTCTCTCGCCTCCTCAAAAATCAAGACGGTGCGGCACGCGCCTTGCAAGCCTTTGCTCCGTGGAATCGGGGCCGTGTTGTATGCCCTTCGGACGACGAACAGAATGCAGAAAGGGACGCACGCATGTATCTGCGCATTGACAAGATTCCGGTGGATTTCCCGGAGCCGAAAGGTCCGTCGCCGAACTCGGCGGCAGCGTTGCAGGAACTTCTCGGCGGCAAGTTCGGCGAGATGAGCACGCTGATGAACTACACATTCCAGTCGTTCAACTTCCGGGGGCGCAAGAACGCCCGCCCGTACTACGATCTGATCGCCAACATCGCCGCCGAGGAATTGAGCCACATCGAGACGATGAGCTACGCGATCAATCTGCTCCTGACGGGCAGCACGGAGCGCGGCGACGACCCCGCCACTACCCCCCTGAAGGCGGCGACCGACGCCCGCAACACCTACCACTTCATCGCCAGTGGGCAAGCGGCATTGCCGGTGGACTCGATGGGTAACTTCTGGACGGGGCAGAATGTCTTCAGCAGCGGCAACCTGAAGCTCGACCTGATCCACAACTTCTTCCTCGAATGCGGGGCGCGGGCGAACAAGATGCGCGTTTACGAGATGGTGGATGACCCGGTGGCGCGGGCGGCGGTGGGCTACCTGCTCGTGCGCGGCGGCGTGCATGTCGTGGCGTACGCCCGCGCATTGGAGAAGCTCACGGGTGCCGACCTCTCGAAGCTCTTCCCCATCCCCGACCTCTCGAACAAGAAGTTCCCGGAGGCCCGCAAGCTCGAAGATCAGGGGCTGCACCTGAAGATGTATCGCTTCAGCCCCAGCGACTACGGGCGCATCGGCGAAGTGTGGAACGGCCCGCACCCGGAGGACGGTCAAGCACTCGAAGTGGTGGACGACATCCCGCAGGGCTACGACCCGCCGGAACTGCCGGAGGAGCCGCAACTGAACAGCCCCGGCATTGACCCGGAGATGGTCGCCGCCGCGATGAAGCGCGTGATGGCCTAATACCGAGACCGTGTGAAATCCGCCGTTGTGATTGATTCACTGGCCCGGAATGCACCCCCCTCCCCGGCCCCCTCCCCATAGGAGGGGGTAACGTGTGGCAGCATCGAGGCGTAGGGGGGACGGTTCTCATCTCGCCCTGCGTCACCCCTTCCCCGTGGGGAGGCGGGCGCGTTCCGGGACAATGAATACGCCGTAGGGCAACCCTTTCTACCCTGATTGCTAGAAGGCGTTCTTGACGAGCAGGGCGAAGACCGAAGCGAAGACCTTGATGACAAAGCCCTCGTGGGTGCGGGCATGCAATCGTTCCACGCCCCACGCTGCCAATTGGCTGTTTGC
>JAABUN010003819.1_pt1 | contig 22136 bp, 13 predicted proteins | sample 5559311 | NCBI WGS metagenome assembly JAABUN01 (sample SAMN10711877, study PRJNA513370) | rock metagenome | isolation source: Antarctica rocks | place: Antarctica: Victoria Land, Siegfried Peak sud
AACACCGTCAAGCAGTGGCGCGCCCTGGCCACCCGCTACGACAAGCTCGCCATCGTCTACCGCGGAGCAGCCGTCCTACGCGCGATCACCATCTGGCTCAAACACCTTTAGAGACACGCCCTAGTCGCGATGCCAACGGGCCTCAAGGGCCTCGAGCTCGTCGTCGACATCTCGCCCGACTGCCCGCGGCTGGTCCATGGCGACGTCACCCGCCTGCGCCAGGTGCTGGTCAACCTGCTCAACAACGCGGTCAAGTTCACCCCCCGCCGGTGAGGTGGTGCTCACCGCGACCGCCGAGCCGCTGACCGAACGGGTCCACGGCCCGCTCGCGCTGAGCATCGCCGTGCGGGACACCGGGATCGGCATACCCGCCGAAGTCCTCAAGCGGTTGTTCCAGCCGTTCAGCCAGCCCGACTCCTCGACGACGCCCTCGTGGAGCAGCTCGTCCACTCGCTCAAGGGCGCGGCAGTCAACGTTGGCGCCGACGGCTGGGGGCCATCTCCCAGCAGGTGGACTCCTTCGGCCGCGGGGCGACGCTGACCGGGGTCGACCAGGCCCTGCTGGCGGCGGAGGCCGAGTTCGGTCCCCGCCACCTAATCCACGATCACTGATGTCAACGAAACCACATGTGACCGAGGGCTCACGGCGCTGGCCGGGTCTGCCGATGGTTGGGCGTGACCACGGTGCGATCGACAGCCGATCCATGGCTGCACCGTGCCTCGCGCCTGGTCTGGGTGCCTGTAGTCGTGATGCTCGTCGCATGGATTGTGGTGCCGGAGGGGCCCGGGCAGGCAGCGCTGTTGCTGCTGCTGAATGTGCTGGCGCTGGCGGCGCTGGTGATCGGGGTTCGTCGATACCGGCCTGGCGTGCTTCCGGTCTGGCTGGTCTTGGTCGGTACGCAGGTGGTCTCACTTCTCGCCTACACCTACTGGTACCTCGTGCCGTCGCTGACCGGCGCGGTCCTGCCGGTGGCCTCACCGGCTGACGCGCTCTTCCTGGCCCTGTACCTCGGCAACTGCGTGGCAGTCGGCCTGCTGATCAGGAGCGAGGGTCAAGGGCGCGACCGTGAGACCCTGCTGGACGTCCTGATCGTGACTGCGAGCCTGGGCGCACTGTCGTGGGTCTTCTTGATGCAGCCCTACGTGCGCGACGCCGACCTGAGCACGGCGGTGAAGCTGGTCTCGGTGAGCTACCCGGCGCTGGACCTGGTGCTGGTGGTGCTGACGCTGCGGCTGGCGTTCAGCGGGTCCAGGACGACCCCGGCAAAGTCGCTGCTGCTGGCCTGGGCGTGCTTGCAGCTGGCAGGGGACTGTGCGTACGGGGTGCTGGTCCTCAGGGGCGACTGGGGCCTGCAAAGCCCCGTGTTCTTGCTGTGGATGGCAGCCTTCGGGTGCCTGGCAGCGGCGGCCCTGCATCCCACGATGGCGGGCCTGGGCGAGCACTCGCACGTCGCCGACGGCGGAACAAGCCGGGCGAGGCATGTGCTCGTGGCCGCGACCGTCCTGGTCCTGCCGGCGGTGCTGACGGTCCGGCTGATCCAGGGCGCGGTCGAGGACTTGGGAATCATCGTTGTCGCGTCGGTGCTCGTGTTTGTCCTGGCGATGATCCGGGGGCACGCTGCTGGGGGCAGGCGCACGACTAGGGCGGACCGCGTCGCCCTGATCCGGCTCGCCGTAGGGTTCGCGCTGTGCGCCCTGCTGCCGTTGGCGCTGCTGGCAGGCTCGAGCATCCGGCTGTCCGAGCAGGCGGTGATGAGTGACGCACGAGCACGGGTACGCGCCACCAGCACCGTGAGCGCTGAGCTGGTCAAGCAGCAGATGCAGGGCCTCAGCCAGCTGGTCGACGCGTACGCCGAGCGTCGGCTGCTGTCTGAGGCTTTTGGCGACGGCAGCATCGAGACCTTCGACGAGATGGCCGTGCAGCGTCACCTCGACCAGCTGATGGAGGCGAACCCGGGCATAGCCGGGGTGTTCGCCACCGACGCGAGCGGGCGGCTCACCGCCGTGCAGCCGAGCACACCAGAGATCGTGGGCAAGGACTTCAGCTACCGCGACTGGTACCGCGGGGCGACCACGACCCAGCAGCCGTACGTCTCCGAGGCGTACACGACCGCCATCAGTGGCGAGGCGCGGGTCGTCGCAGTGGCCTCGGTCGTCCGTCGACCGGGCAGCGACGAGGTGGTGGGCATCCTGGCCGTGGCCTACGACCTGCAGGCCCTCCAGGGATTCTCCCAGGACCTGGCCGACGCGCAGGGGGTCAGCCTGCGAATCACCGACCAGCGCGGGACCGTGGTCGCGGCCCCTGGCGTCGAGGCCAGGCAGCTCCTCGACGCCTCGACGCAGGCCGGTGTCGCCACCGCCCTGCGGGGGCAGGAGAGCATGCAGACCACGGTCGACAGTGGCAGCGAGGTCCTGGCTGCCTACGTGCCCGTCGTGGGTCTGGGCTGGACGGTTACGGTTCAGGTGCCTACCGCCACCGCGTACGCCTCGCTCGATCCGTTGCGCTCCACCGTGCTGGCGATCGCCGTCCTGCTCGGCCAGGTCTTGCTCGGTGGCCTGGTGCTGATGGCCCGGTCGCAGCGCCTGCGGCGCGACGCCGAACGCACGCTGCTGGAGCGTGAGGAGGCCACCCGGGGCATCCTCGATGCTGCAGCGGACGCCTTCGTGGCGATCGGCGCCGACGGTGTGGTGACGACGTGGAGCGCACAGGCGCAGGCGCTCTTCGGGTGGACGTCGGAGCAGGCGTGCGGCACGTTGCTGGGCGAGCTGATCGTGCCCCCCGCCCTGCGTGGCCGGCACGCTGACGCGATCGTGCGACTGGTGAGCACGGGTACACCGACGATCCTGGGTCAGCGCACGGAGCTGACGGCACTGCACCGCGACGGGCACGAGTTCCCGGTCGAGCTGGTCATCTGGCGGTCGGAGGCGGTCGGCACGGTCTTCTTTAACGCGTTCGTCCACGACATCAGCGACCGCAGGCGTCACGAGTCCCAGCTGGCGTCGGCACGTGACGAAGCGCTGTCGGCGACGACCGCCAAGTCGGCCTTCCTCGCCGCGATGAGCCACGAGATCCGCACCCCCATGAACGCCGTCATCGGGATGACCGAGCTGCTTCTTGACACGCCCCTGGACAGCGAGCAGCGTGACTACACCCAGACTGTCCACGACTCCAGCGACGCCCTGCTCGTTGTCATCAACGACATACTCGACTTCTCCAAGATCGAGTCCGGCTCGCTCGAGCTCGACGACGCCTCGTTCGACCTGCGCGAGTGCCTGGAAGGAGCCCTGCGCCTGGTCACCATCCCGGCGGGCCTCAAGGGGCTCGAGCTAGTCGTCGACATCTCGCCCGACTGCCCGCAGCTGGTCCGCGGCGACGTCACCCGCCTGCGCCAGGTGCTGGTCAACCTGCTCAACAACGCGGTCAAGTTCACCCCCGCCGGTGAGGTGGTGCTCACCGCGACCGCCGAGCCGCTGACCGAACGGGTCCACGGCCCGCTCGGGCTGAGCATCGCCGTGCGGGACACCGGGATCGGCATACCAGCCGAAGTCCTCGAGCGGTTGTTCCAGCCGTTCAGCCAGGCCGACTCCTCCACGACGCGACGCTACGGTGGCACCGGTCTGGGCCTGGTCATCAGCCGGCGGATCGCACGCGCGATGGGCGGGGACATCCGGGTTATGAGCACGGTCGGGCGCGGCTCCACGTTCACGGTCAGCGTCGTCTTGCAGGGCTGCCCCGATCGGCGGCAGGACGCCGGCGTGCGTCCCGAGGTGCTGCTGGCCGGGCGGTCCGCGCTGGTGGTGGACGACAACGACACCAACCGCCGGGTGCTGCGGCTGCAGCTAGCACGCTGGGGCGTGGCCTGCACCGACGTCGGCACGCCGCAGCAGGCGCTGGACCTGGTGCGGGCCGGTGCCAGCTTCGACGTCGCCGTGCTCGACATGCACATGCCCGGCATGGACGGGGAGGAGCTGGCGACCGCCCTGCGCGACCTGACCGCCGGACAGACGCTGCCGCTGGTGCTGCTGTCGAGCCTGGCGCACCGCTCCGCGGCGGGTAAGGAACGGCTGTTCGCGGCCGTGCTCACCAAGCCCACCCGCACCACGGTGCTGCACACGACCCTGCTGGAGGTCCTCGCGCCCGTGGAGCGGACGCTGCAGACGATCGAGGGCGCCGGCGGCCGCCGCTCCCACGACGCGGACCCGGTCGAGACCGCGCCGGTCAAGATCCTCCTGGCCGAGGACAACACCGTGAACCAGAAGGTCACCCGGCTGCTGCTGGCCAAGCTCGGGCACGGCGTCGACATCGTCGAGGACGGCCTGGCCGCGGTGCAGGCGCTGAGCGGGACGCGCTACGACCTCGTGCTCATGGACATGCAGATGCCCACCCTCGACGGCCTGCAGGCAACCGCCCGGATCCGGGCCTTGCTCCCCCCGGGCGAGCAGCCGTACATCGTCGCGATCACCGCCAACGCCATGGTCGAGGACCGGGCCGCCTGCATGGCAGCGGGCATGGACAGCTACGTGTCCAAGCCGCTGCACAGCGCCGACCTCCAGGCCGTCATCACCACCGTGCAGGCCCTCCGGGCGAGCGGCACCCCGACCCCCACCTCACCCTCCCCGATCGGGCAGCACGCCGAGCCGGTGGGACCGGACGGACGCGAGGGGGACCTGCGCCGTCGCCTGGCCGAGCTCGGCGAACCGGGCTGCAGGGAGGACGACGAGCTGCTCGCCGGGCTGCTGCGCTCCTTCCGTGACCGGGCCCCGACCACGCTGCAGGCCCTGCGCGCGGCGGTGCAGGGGGACGACGCCTCCCTCGTGGAGCAGCTCGCCCACTCGCTCAAGGGCGCGGCGCTCAACGTCGGCGCCGACGGCCTCGGGGCCATCTGCCAGCAGATGGAGTCCTCCGGTCGCGGGGCGAAGATGACCGGCGTCGGCCAGGCCCTGCTGGCGGCGGAGGCCGAGCTCGGTCTGCTCGACCCGGTCGTCGTCTCGCTGGTCGCCGAGCTCAAGGGTTGACGGGTCCGCCGTCGCGCGCCCGACCACCCCCGGGAGCGAGGACGACGGCCGGGTAGTGCGCCGGGCTCGACCTCCGGTACACGGCGGTGTCCGCCGCAAGCACCGCGACACCGAAGCAGCGGCCCTGCGCTCCGCGCTTCTGCACACGACGGCGGACCAGCGGCAGGTCCTGCCGCCCGGAGTCGACGCCGGTAGAGGACTGACAGGTGACGTCGCGAGGCCAGGTCAGGACGCGGTGGCGGCCGGCTGGCAGTAGCGTTTTCCCTTAGGGCAGGTGGGGCAGGCACCCAAGATTGACGGATCATGAGGCTGCGCAGGACTCGCCCCGACGCCACCGCCGCCGAAGGAAACGCTGACTCCACAGCCACAACAGCAGCACCGCCACGACAACGACCACCCGATCTCTAGTCGTATTCTGTCAACCTGATTTGGCCCCAGGGTGGCGCCTCGTGCTCGGCTAAAGAAAAAGTGGCGGGTTGACGATGAGAAGCAGAATAGTGAGTGCTCGACACCCTTCCCCTCTCAATGGAGAGCTGTGATGACGTCGTCCTGCGTCGTGTGCGTGTGCAGCTCTCCGCGTGTAGCCGCCCCGGCGGGCAGGCTGGTGCTGGCCACCCAGGTCGACCACACCGCGACCGTGCTGCGGACGCTGGCCCGGCGGAACGGTCTGACGCTGCAGCCGCTGGCACCGGGCCTGCTCGCGATGGACAGCACCCGGGTGGAGGAATTCGTCGCGTTGGCCCACGGCGCGCTCTCCTCGGTGGAGGCCGCCGAGGTCCGCTGCGTCGTCCTGTCCAGCCACGACCTACTCGACGTCGCGGTCCTCAGTCAGGCCCTGACCGCGCCCACCCTCCAAGCGGCCGGCGCCCGCGTGGCCAACGCCGACCTGCTGCCGCTGTTCGCGGACGAGGCCGGCTGCTTCCACTGCGTCTACCAGCCCATCGTCACACTGCCGGAGCGCAACCCGGTCGGCGTCGAGGCACTGCTACGGGCGAGGACCCCGGACGGGCGACTTGTGACCCCGGACGAACTGTTCCCGGCCGCGGAGGCCGCCGGCTGGACCCACCTGATCGACCGGATAGGCCGGACCACCGCGCTGCGGGGGGCCGCGGGCTGGTTGCCCCCGGAGCAGCTGCTGTTCATCAACTTCATCCTGACGTCGATCTACCGGCCCGAGGTGTGCCTGCGCACGACCGAGCTGGCCGCACGCGAGTCGAACATCAGGCTGGACCAGATCGTGTTCGAGGTCACCGAGGGCCACCAGGTCCGCGACGTCGACCACCTCGAGGAGGTGTTCGACTACTACCGATCCCACGACTGCAAGGTCGCGTTGGACGACCTCGGGGCCGGCTACTCCTCCCTCAACCTGCTCGTGCGGCTGCGCCCGGACATCGTCAAGCTCGACAAGGACCTCGTGCAGGCCCTGCCCGAGGCGACCAGCCGCGCCGTGGTCGCCGCGATCGTCGACATGACGCACTCCTACGGAGGGCAGGTCCTGGCCGAGTGCGTCGAGACCGAGGATCAGGCCGAAGCCGCCACGGACCTCGGGGTCGACCTCGGACAGGGCTGGCTGTTCGGACGTCCGCAGCGGCATACTCGCCCCCCGTCCCAGACGAGGCCAGACCCCGCTCTTGCCGGCCGACGGGCCGCGCCCCGACCGCAGCCGACCGCGGCGGACACCGTCCACCCCAGCCGTCCGCACCCCAGCCGTCCGGATCCCAGCCGTCCGGACGCCGCCGTCGCCGTGCACCTGCCTCGGCCGCTCCGGCAGGCGAGCCCTGGACCTATGGGCATGTCGCGGCTGCTGGTGCGGGCCGTGGATGGCAGCGGCAGCGGCGTCGTCGTGGTCGACATGCAGGTCGAGGACCACCCGATGCTGTACGTCAACGCCGCCTTCGAGCAGATGACCGGCTACACCTCGGCTGAGGTACTGGGCCGCAACTGCCGATTGCTGCAGGGCGAGCAGACCGACCCGGAGACGGTGCGGGCGCTGTCGCTGGCGATCCGCCACGGCCAGGAGCACCGCTGCGTCCTACGTAATTACCGCAAGGACGGCACGCCGTGGTGGAACGAGCTGCGCCTGTCACCGGTCCGGGACGAGACCGGCCTGCTGACGCACTACCTCGGCTACCAGCATGACGTGACCACCCGCATCGAGGCCGAGGAGGCCCTCGCGCGCCAGGCCACCCAGGACGGCTTGACCGGCCTCGCCAACCACAGCCACCTCCTCCGCCAGCTCCAGACCTCCCTCCATGCCGCCTCCCTGAGCGGCCGGGCGGTGGCGGTGCTGTTCATCGACCTCGACGGGTTCAAGGCCGTCAACGACACCCACGGGCACGCCGCCGGCGACAGCGTCCTGATCCAGGTGGCGGAACGGCTGCGCGCGACGCTGCGCGCTTCGGACCTGATCTGCCGCAACGGCGGCGACGAATTCGTCGCCGTCCTCGACGACCTCGACCCCCTCGACGCCGCCCGCATCGCCGACCGCGCCGGCAGGGACGTCACCACCAGCCTGCAACGGCCCTTCGTGGCCGGCCCGGGGTCGATGACGCTCAGCGGCAGCGTTGGGGTGGCGGTCTACCCGCACCAGGCCACCACAGCCGACCGGCTGCTCGCCCTGGCCGACAGCGATATGTACCAGACCAAGAAGGTCCACAGCCAAGCAACTCCCCGAAACTGAAGGACGCCAGGTCCGCCATCAACCGAGACGAGCAGGGCACCACCCACCGAACATGTGCAAGAAACGACGACGGGCCACCGGCTATAGACCTACGGCTGGTCGTCCCCGGCGAGTAGCAGCAACCCAGGGCCTGCACACGAGGGACCGGAGACTCGTCCGCCAGGGCTGGACCCCGTAGGCCCGCCACGCCCGGGCGACGGTTGCGGGGCTGACTTTCGACCGGGCGGCCAGCGGCCGGCCCTCAGCGGCCAACAACACGATCCGCCCGACGGGCAAGCCCCGCCTGCACTGTCGAGGCACGCACCCAGCGCTCGAGTTCCGTCTCATCGTCGCCCCGGAGCATCAACGCCGGAGCGGGCCTGTTCGGATACCCGATCGTCTCAAGCACCAACCATTAAGTCATTTCACACATGCCACTAGGGCTCACCTAGGGCCGCCTAGCCGCTGACCTGGGCAGACACGAACACCACCCGCGGGGCCGGCGGCCGTCTCAAAATGGTTGTGAACATTCTTGGGTCGATGTAGCGGGGCTGGCGCGCTATCCGTCGGCGAGTAAGCCTCTGTCGGTAGCGGTTCTTTAAGACGCTAAGGACGAGGATGACGGCGATGATCGCGGGGACATGCCAGGGGCAGAGGGTGACACGGGCCAGGGCTCGCCAGCAGGTCTTGAGGTGGGCGATGCCATGTTCGACGGAGGCGCGGGTCGCGTTGACGCAGGAGTTCCAAGTCCGTGTAATCGGGTCGAGGACCTGCCCACCGCCGGGAAGGGCGAGCGGGGACCCGGATGCCAGCTCCGGAGCCGGAGGGGGCATCTCCCCACGCGCAGCGTGGGGAGATGCCATTGTCGGCCAGGATCGGGACGCCTTGGCCTGCGGCGGCGTGCGGTCGTCGGCTCAGGCGGGGGCCAGGGAGGGGCCGGGCCGGCCGAGGGCGTAGCCCTGGCCATGGTCGCAGCCCATGCCTTGCAATTGCTGTTGCTGCTCGGCGGTCTCGACACCTTCGGCGGTGACGGAGAGACCCAGGCCGTGGGCGAGGCTGATGACGTGGGCGACGATGACTTCATCTGCGGGGGTGGTGGTCATGTTCTTCACGAAAGACTGGTCGATCTTCAGGGTGTCCACCGGAAGACGGTGTAGGTAGGCCAGGGAGGAAAAGCCGGTGCCGAAGTCGTCGACGGCGACGCGCACCCCCAGTCCCCGAATCTGCTTCAAGACGGTTGATGTTTCCCCGAGGTCAGAGATGAGGGTGGCTTCGGTGACCTCTACGCACAACCGGCGCGGGTCCACATCGGCTTCGGTCAGGGCCTTGCGCAGGGTGGGCACGAAGTCGGGGTGGTGCAGTTCGCGGGGGGAGGCGTTGACGGCGAGTCGGAACCCCCCAGGTGGGAGCCGGCTGCTGGCCGCGTGCAGGGCCTGGCATGCGGTGGTGGTGACCCAGCGGCCCAGGGCGTTGATCTGCCCGGTCGCCTCGGCCGCGGGCAGGAACGCCTCCGGGGCCAGCAGGCCGCGAGACGGGTGCTGCCAGCGGATCAGGGCTTCGGCGCCGGCGACGGCCCCGGAACGCAGGTCGATGACGGGCTGGTAATGCAGCCGCAGCTGCCCGCCGTCCAGCGCGGTGCTCAGCTCCGCTTCCACCTGCAGCAGGCTGGACACGGGAGTGCCGCTGAGGCGGTCGTTGATGGCGATGTGCTCACCGGCCGCGTCCTTGGCGTCGTACATCGCGGTGTCGGCGGCGTGCAGCAGCGACTCCGGGGTGTCTGCGTCCTCGGCGTAGGCGATGCCGATGCTGGCGGAGATGACCACGGCGTGCCCGTTCACCTTGACGGGGTGCTCCAGGGCCGCGAGCAGGCGCCTGGCCAGGTGGGTGGCGGTGCCTTCGGGGCGACGTTCGGGGTGCTGGTCGCAGGCCAGGACGACGAACTCGTCCCCCGACAGCCGTGCCAGGGTGTCGCCGGGGCGAAGCGCGGCGTGTAGGGCGTGGGCGACGCCGAGGAGCAGGCGATCCCCGGCGGCGTGGCCGTAGGTGTCGTTGACCTGCTTGAAGCGGTCCAGGTCGAGGAACAGCACCGCCGGTGTCCCGGCGGCGCGGGGCGTCGCGGCCAGCGCCTGGCTCAGGCGGTCCAGCAGCAGCACCCGGTTCGCCAGCCCGGTCAGCGGGTCGTGCAGGGTCTGCACCCGCAACGCGTCCTGCGCGAGCTGGCGGCTCTCGCGGTCGCGGGCGTGCAGGACATAGTTGGTCGCGACCTGCGCCATCAGCCGCGCCGCGTTCAGGTCCTCGGCGTTCATCTGCAGCGGGGCGCGGGAGTACAGGTCCACCACCCCCCACACCTGCCCGCGGGCCATCATCGGCATGGCCGTCACGGCCTTGACGCCGGCAGCGAGGGCGGCGGGGGTGAAGCGCGTCCAGCGGCTCTCCTGCCGCAGGTCCGGCACCAGCACCGGTGCTGCAGCGGCGACGGCGTCGTAGCAGGGGCCCTCCCCGACGCGGGACTGGGCGCGTTCGGCCACGGCGAGGTCTTCGGAGGTGGCCTGAGCGAAACGCAGCTCGTCCCGCACCAGCAGCGAGACCCCCGCCCCGTCGATGGGCAGTACCGCGGGCAGGCGCTCACACAGGTTGCGCAGCACCAGCTCCACGTCGAAGTCGACGAGCAGGTCATGGGCGAAGTCGACCAAGACCTCGGCCAGCTCCACCCGGTGCTCCTGCGCGATCACCTCATCGGCCGCCTCCTCACGCCCACCAGGCTCCCTGACGAGCGGTGCATCACCGGCCGGCTTCTCGCCGCCACGCCGGTCGAGGTCGAGGTCGAGGTCGATGCTGACCCTCACCTCAGCGTCGCGGCGGGCAGCGTCATCACGGCTCCCGGAGATCGCCGCCTCGGAGCCTGTCTGGCGTTCTTCGCCGCGCCGACGCGCCGCCAGCTCGTCGGGGACCTCCGGGCTCTGACTCACCACAGCAGTTTCGCATCGAAAGCGCCCGACGTAGAGGTCTCATCCGTAAAGGCCCGAGCAGGCGACCTGGGCCGGTCTTCGAAAAGTGCTGAGGCAGCAGGGTCTGGACGAGACGACGAAGGCGACCAAATCCTCACCGTCATACCCACCTGGACCCTGCGTGCTCACCTATCGCGCCAGCCTCGACGTCCCCCGCGCCCTGGTCCAGCTCGTTGCTCACCTGCTGCTGACCCACCGCGTGTTCCTCGACACCCACCATGGACGGCGGGTGCTGGCTGCTTCGCCCAAGCGGTCCCGCTGCTCCACCTCCTGGACCACGACGCACTCGCCAACGTCACGGGAGCATCGACTTTGAACTGACCCTGGCCAGAGACGGGTCTTGGACGGACCCGGACCCGTCCCCGCCGGAGCCGGTGCGGAAGCGGAAGGTCGTGCTCTCGTCCTGCACGACGAAGGTCTCGATACCGCTGCGGGACCAGTGCAGGACCAGCAAGCCGTAGCGCTCGGCCAGCTTGGCCAGCGTGGCGAACTCCGTCACGTCGATCACGGGCCGGCCCGGGGTGTGCAGGATCGGCTCGACGGCCACGATCAGGGAGGCGTAGCGGCGGCGGATCCCGGCTGCCTCGGTGCTCGGCGCGAGACGCCTGCCGAGCCAGAAGACCGCGGTGAGGACAAGCAGGCCGGCCACCAGTCCCAGGGCGGAGCCGACCCGCAGCGCCTCCACCGGAGCGGTACGCCCCAGGAGGGACAGCTCGCCCGAGGGCTGTTCGAGGACCGGCGCTCCAGGGGTGTCCTGCACCGTCAGGGACGTGGCCCCGCCGGGGAGCGTGAGCTGGAGCGGAGACAGGGAGAGCGCGAGGGACGGAGCGAAGCTCGTCTGAGCGGACGGGCTGACGTCCGCGACCACGTCCAGCGAGATCTGACCCGCGGGTATGCCCGTGGCCGCAGCGGCGTCGTTCGCCCTCTGCTCCAGGGCGGCCAGATCCAACGTGACGTCCACCTCATACCGCGGCGTGTCGAACTCGGTGACCGGTGCGAGGGGGATCGTCGTGTGCCAGCCGGACGGCGTCGACAGCTCGCCGCGAACGGCGATCGCGCCCGGCTGGCCCCGGTAGTCGAGGTGGACGTCGACCGTGTCGGCGAGCCTGCGGAAGACCGGGTCGGGTGAGACCGCGGTGGTGCCGTCGTAGGCCGCACTGGGTTCCACGGTGGCGCTGTAGGCGAAGGTCATCGACTGCTCGGCGACCTGCTGCTCGACCGCCGCTGCGGCGACAGGGGTGGTCCAGGCGGCGGCGCCCACCGCGACGGAGACGACGACTGCCACCGCGCCGACACCCGCGCCGACACGGAGCCACACGGGCAGCGTGGTGAACCGCTGGACCGAGAGTGCGGTGGGGGCGGTATGGCGAGACACGGTCGTCCTCCTCTTGCGGTCACGTCGGGTCTGGACGGCGCCGCTGGCACCGACGAGCAGAAAAGTCGCGCCGGCGAGAGCCGGTGGCGAGGTGAGGCGTTGGAACCACAGCCCCGCCTGCGGCAGGTGCAGCACCGCCCGGCCGGTGAGCTGGTCGACCGACGGCGTGGTGGGATCGACCGAGGCGTTGTTGTCGCCCTTGAAGGTGTAGCCGCGGGCGTCACCGCCGACGATGCGGTGCAGCACGACCCCGGCATAGCCCGGCCTGGCATAGGCCGCGATGTCGCCGGTCGTGTACGCGGGACGTTCCAGGACGACCACCAGGTCACCCTGCCGGTAGACCGGCTCCATGCTCACGCCGTGGGTGATTACCAACGCGGCCGTGCCGGTCGCCACCACGCCCAGGACGGCGACGACGGCCGCGCAGAGGCTCGCCAGGACGACCACGAAGAGGCGTCGCACGCTGCGCGGCATGGCAGGACCTCCGTCGTCTCACGAACCACGCACCGGTCCCTCTCTGACGGGAGGGACCGATGCGCAGGGGATCAGGCGACCGTGATGGTGGTGCTGTCCACAGTGTTGGCGGCGGGCGAGCCCAGGGTCGTGGGCGTGCAGACCGAGGTGTTGGCGCCGACCCCGGAGGCCACGGCGGCGCAAGCGTACGGCTGTGTGCCGGTCCCACCGAAGACGAGCGTGGGCGTCTTGCCGTCGACGAGCTCGTTGCCGAACGTCAACGTGACGCTGCTGATGGTGTTGGCGGCCTCGTCGGTGTCGTAGACGACGCCGGTCACGGTGGTGCCGACGACGCTCTGGGTCACCTTGCCCCCAACAAACTGGGCGGCCGGGTTGGCGCCGAGGCCACCAGCGGTGAAGGCGGAGCCGGTGACAGCCACGAGGCCGGCGACGGCGACGGCGGTGAGGAACTTGGCAGAAGTGCGCATGAGGAGTGTCCTTCTGAGTCGGTAGCCCGGCTGACCCCTGGTGGGCCCCGTGGCTTTGCGTCCCCGGCTCGCACCGGGTTTGCCGTTTCGATCGTCCGGTGCCTCGTCCCGAGCGGGTGGGACCTTGAGGCCTCAAGGGCAGGACCACCCCAAGGGGCTAGTGTCGCAGCGGCGAGTTGGAGCCGGGCACTGCCCGGCTGCCCAGCTCTCGCGGTCGCACGCCCCGGTCAGGCCGGGCCGCCGAGTCCCCCACTGTGGACCAGCTGTTCCGCGACGTCGCGGAGCTTGAGGTGGCGGTGCTGGCTGGCCCGGACCAGCATGGCGAACGCCTGGTCGCCGGTGACCTTGTGGCGCTCCATGAGGATGCCCTCGGCCCTGCCGATGAGCTGGCGGGTCGCGACGGTCCTGACCAGCTTGGCCTGCTGCTGCGCGGCGGCGTAGGCGGTCGCGGCGTGGGAGGCGAACAGCAGCCCGACGTGCTCGGACTCGTCGTCGAAGGCCCAGGCACGGCGGGAGAACAGGTTCAGCGCACCAAGGTTGTCACCCTCGACGAACAGCTGGATCGACAGCATCCCGGCCGCGCCGGCCTCAAGCGCCCGAGCGGCGAACTTCGGCCAGCGAGTCTCACTGGCCATGTCCGCAACCCTGACGGTCTCCTGCTCGTACACCGCGTCCAGGCATGGCCCCTGCCCCACGGCCTCCTGGAGGGCGTCGACCACACGCGGCAGCTCGCCCGACGCCGCCCGCGACGTCACCGTCCGCCGGTCCATCACGACGCTGATCGACCCCTCGTCGCAACCGGGAATGAGTTCCACGGCCGCCCGCACGACCTCCACCAGGGTCTCGTGCGGGTCGCTCTGCTGCTGCACGGTGCGCGCGAAGCCGCTGAACAGAACCGCCAGCTCGTCGCGCCCGTCCGAGCCGCCCGTGTCGTGCGCCGAGGGCTGGCCCGGCCCGTTGCCTGGCATGTCCCTCTCCCCGATCTTGAAGCGGTGCCGGTCGCGGCGGTGCGTGGCTCAGCACGGTCGCCGTCGCGTTCGCGAAGCCCTGCCCCGCTCAAAGTATGCGATCCGCTGTTGGGTTTGATCTAGCCCGCGCCGGGCATCTTGAAACTGCGACGGTTCGGCCCTGGCGGATACAGGGCGGCAGGACCCTGCAGCACCGGGACTACCGATGGCCTTGGCTCTGACTGTGTCGGGGCGCCCGTCGATTCAGGCGCGCACCCCCAACCCCCAACACCGGATGCGGTTCCCTCTTCCTCGTACCGGTGCCGCCCGAGACTTCGGGTGCCGCACAACGCCCCGCTTCGACGACGTCGCCACCGCCCGCAAAGAGTTCGTCGCCGCTGAGGCAGCCCTCACCCCGGCTGCCGGTCCCCTGCATAACGGCGTGGCCCGCGAGCTCGAGCGCGTCCGGGTCGCCATAGGTCTCAGGAGTCACGGTCTGGATGGCGACGAGCATCGTCACGGCTCAGCAGGGCTGCGGTCCCGACGCCACCTTCGTGGAGCTGCGACGCCGCTCGAGGCGCACGAACCGGAAGGTCAGGGACATCGCTGAGGGCCTCGTCCTGACGTCCGCCCTGTCGGGCTCCGCCGGGGACGCCCGTTGAGTGGCGTCTGTGTCGCCAGGCTGGCGTTGGAGGCTGAGGCGTCGGCAGCGTCGCGCGGTCGACGGTGGGTGGTCCAGCGGGTTCGGGAGCTCGGCCTCGACGACCTGGAGGACACGGTGGCCCTGCTGACGAGCGAGGTCGTCACCAACGCCGTCCTGCACGCAGGCACGCCCGCCGAGGTCACCGTCCGCGCCGACGGTGCCGGCGTCCGCGTCGAGGTAGCGGACGGTGCGACGGCCCCTCCGGTCCGCCGTCTGGGCTACAGCAGGACCGCGACCACCGGTCGCGGCTGCCTGCTGCTCGACGGGATGGCGACTCGCTGGGGGTGGACGCCCCTCGCAGCCGGCAAGGTGACGTGGTTCGTGGTCGAGCCCGAACCGGACCGACCCGACCATGTGGAGGCGACCGGGGAGGAGCTGCTGGCGGCGTGGGACGTGTGAACGCCCCGACCGAGCCAGGCGCGTCACCGCCCGGCCGTTACGCCCCCGCGGCCACCAAAGCGGACCTGGTGCCTGTGGAGCTGCGGCGGCTGCCCGTGCTTGGGTGTGCTGCTGCTGGCCGGCAAAGAGCATCACGACGGCCTGATGCGGGAGTTCCGGCTGCTCGCCCTGCACGGGAGCATCGGCCCCACCGACGCGCCGGTGCGGTTTATGCAGCTGGTGGGCATCCTGGGCGCGCAGTACGCCTCAGCGCGCGCCCGCCGGGACGAAGAGATCGAGGCCGCGATCCGCCGCGGCGAGACCAGCATCGACCAGGTAGCTCTCGTCCCCCCTACAGCGGCAGCGTCGCTGTCAGCGTTTCAGGACCTGATGGACGAGGCAGACGACTTCTGTCGGGCCAGCCTCCTCATCGCCGTCCCCCGCCCCCCGCTGCTGCGCGAGTTCTCCCACTGGTACCTCGGTCAGTTCGCCGACCAGCTGGCCGGCCACCCCCCCCGTGCCCTGGGCGGGGCCCCTGCACCCATAACTAATCGGCACCCCATCAGCCAGAGCCGTCACGCCGAGCGGGCCGGTGGCGAGCTCCTTGTACGGCTAGGGGGGCGCACCGGGTTGGGGCCCAGGGCGAGCAAGGATTCGATGTCCTCACGCGGTCGCGGGACTGAGAAGAGGTAGCCCTGGGCGCGTCGGCAGCCTCCTCGTAGGAGCACGTCTGCCTGGTCGGGTCTCTCGACGCCCTCGGCGACGACCTGGCAGCCCAGTCGCAGGCCGAGGTCCAGCAGCGCGGCCAGGAGGGTGTCGTCGCGGGGGGAGCGGCCGATCCCGTCGACGAAGCAGCGATCGATCTTCACCACGTCCGGTTGGAACCGCTGCAGGTAGGCGTGGGTGGAGAAGCCGGTGCCGAAGTCGTCCAGGGCCAGCTTCACACCGAGGCGGCGCATGCTCGTCAGCGCGGCCTCGGCGCTCCTGTCGTTTCCGGCCAGGGCGGTCTCTGTCAGTTCGACGGTGAGCGCGTCCGCCGGGAGACCGCTCGCGGCCAGGGCTTCGCGGACCGTGTCTGGTGTGGCTGGGTGGGCGAGCTGGCGCCCGGACAGGTTGACTGCGACGTGCAGGGTGGCGGCCCGGGTGCGGGTCGAGGCGAGGGACCGCCAGCGCGCCAGCTGGTGGCAGGCTGTGTCCAGGACGTGACGGCCCAGCGGCACGATGAGTCCGCTGGCCTCCGCGACGGGCAGGAACGCTGCCGGTGGGAGCAGGCCGCGCTCTGGGTGCTCCCAGCGGACCAGGGCCTCCAGCCCCACCCAGCGTCGCGACGGCAGGTCGACCACCGGCTGGTAGTGCACAACCAGCTCCGCCTCGTCGATGGCTTGGCGCAACCGGTGGCTCTCAGCGAGGACGTCACGATTGGCGAGCCCGGCGTCACCGTCGTTTCGGCGCAGCTCGAGGATCTCCGCCACCGCGGCTGCCAGCCCGGTCAGCAGACGAATCCCGGCCTGGTCGAGCGTGCGGGGTGCGTCGTCCAGGACGCACAGCACCCCCAGGGCGAGCCCGTCCCGGCCCACCAGCGGCACCCCGGCGTAGGAGCGCACGTGCGCGGCGCCGGTGACCAGCTCGTTGTCGGCGAAGCGCGGGTCCAGTGACGCGTCGGGCACTACCAGCGGCTCACCGGCCGCCACCGCGTGCGCGCAGAAGGAGCTGTCACGGCCGGTCTGCGTGAGGCCCCCGCTGCGGATGTGCTCCAGCCCGACAGCCGACTTGAACCACTGCCGGTCCTCGTCGAGCAAGGTCATCAGGGCCGTCGGCATGCCCAACGCGCGGGCAGCCGCAGCCGTCACGGCGTCGATGGCCGCATCGGCGGAGGTGTCGAGGATGCGATAGCTGCGCAGGGAGGCTAACCGATCCGCCTCACGCGGGTGCACCGGTGCTCTCATGTCCTCATTCCTCCTCCGCTGGTCCCAGGGTGACATCGGCCGGGCCGCCTGCGGCTTGCTCCGCCGAACGGGTATTCCCGGGCCGGTGCCTCGCTCGCCCTCGAGCCGTGCCCGTCCAGGCTCATGGCATGTCATGGCACGTGATCGACCGTGGGGCGTGGCCGAGCATGCCCCCTGGACCACGCGCTCGACCGTCAGGCGCCCCGGGGCTGACGGGCCCCGGGGGGTCTCAGGGGTGTCGGTCCGGCGTCGCGCCGGCACCGCGCTGTCCTCGTTTGGCGTACATCGCCGCGTCAGCGCGATTGATGAGTGTCTGTGTGGTGTCGTCTGGCGTCCACTGCGCCAGACCGTAGGTGAACGTGCCACCGGTGGCGGCGAAAGCGTCGGACGCGTGCTGCATGCGCTCCTGCGCCATCGCCGGGGAGACGTCAGATATTGCGCAGACGAACTCGTCCCCGCCGTAGCGCATGATGACGTCGTAGGAGCGTTGGTGGGCGCTCAGGGCTGCTGCGAGCCCGACCAGCAGCCGGTCCCCGGCCTCGTGACCGAGCGCGTCGTTGGTGGCCTTGAGGTGGTCGGCGTCGACGAACGCCAGCATCAGGGCGTGGTCCTCGCGTCGCGACCTGGCCATGACGTGCGTCAGCTCGAAGAGCCCGGCCCCACGGGAGCTGACCCCTGTCAGCTCGTCGAGGTGGGACAGGCGCCGCTCGTCGGCCGCGGACGCCCGGTCGGCGTCGGAGCTGGTGCGGTCCAGCTCGGCGCTGCTGCGCTGAGCGGCCCCCGACGTCCTGTCGCCCAGCGCGAGGTCACGATCGGCGTGGGAGTCAGACCGCTCCTCCGACGACGCCCGACGGTCGCTCGTCGCGGTGTCCCGGTCCTCCTTGGCCAGGGCACGCTCGCGCGCCCCGGCTTCACGGTCCTGCCGGGCGTCGACGCGGTCGGCCGCCGACCCGCGGCGCGCGAGCACGCCACGGCCTTCAAGCGTTGACCCCTGCGACAGCCCGGCGTCCGCCTCCCACCCGTCCGCGGCCCGGTCCCGCTCCTCGGCTGCCCGGTCCCGGTGCTGGCCGGCAAGGTCGCGACGCTGTGCCAGGACGTCCCTCACCCTGGCCCGCTCGTTTCTCTCGTCACCCTCGCCGTCACGCAGGTCCGCGAGCCTGTCGCGGTGGGCGCCGTCCTGGTCCCGTTCGTCACCAGCGACGTCTCGCGCATCGCCTACCCGGTCGCGTCGGGCCCCGGACGCCCCACGTTCATCGCCGGCACGGTCGCGCCGCTCGCCGTCGCTCTCCTGCTGGGGCGCCGAGTGGCGGGTCGGGTCGACCGCGTTCGGTGCCATCGGATCATCCTGCCGTGGTCATGGGCATCAGGCGCGGGGTGAGGGCACCCGGAGCCTGCCGGACCCGCGTCCAGTTGTACCGCTCCGGGTGGCCCGCTGCCCGGGCCCTCGCGCCCCGGAGCCACCACGCTGGTCGTGACATGTGTCCCGGGCAGCGCGCCGTCCGCGCTCAGGTCTCGGCCTTATGCGAGATACGAAGACTGGGGGCTGGGGGCTGGGGGCTGGGGTACACCCTCCGCACGCATGTGTGCAGAACGCTGAACCACACCCATGGGAACGTTCCTCTGGGGTCTCGACCGGGTCTCAGCGAGCTGGGCGGCCGACGAGCGTGCATCGACGCGTGGTCCTCGGCCGACGTCGCTAGTCTGCAGGGCACAGGCGCGCAGGGAGGGCCCCTCCGCCGCCTCGGAAGACGGGGTGGCCGCGCCCAGTGCCCGACGTCACCGTAACCAGCGTCTACCAGCCCATCGCGGACCTCCTGGACGGGTCGCTGGTGGCGGTCGAGGCCCTGGTCCGTGGACCTGCGGGGCCGCTGGAACTGCCCGCCCAGCTGTTCGCGGCCGCGGCCGCGGAAGGAACCCTCGACCGCTTGGACGAGGCCTGCCTGCGGTCGGCGCTGGACGGCATCGGTCGCCTCGACCGACCTGCGACCGTCTTCGTCAACGTGGAGCCGTCGACCCTGTCCAGGCTGCCCGCGTGCCGCCTCGCCGACCTCGCTGAGCACGTCCAGCCTGGGCTCCGGGTCGTCCTGGAGATCACCGAGCGGGACCTGCTGGAGAACCCGGCGGAGCTGGTCCGCAGCGTGGACCGGGTGAGGGAGCTCGGTTGGGGGCTGGCCCTGGACGACGTCGGTGCCGAGCCGGCGGGGATGGCGCTGCTGCCGTTCCTGCGCCCCGACGTCATCAAGCTCGACCTCGCCCTCATCCGTGGACGGACGACCCGGCAGGCGGCGTCGGTGGTGAACGCCGTACGGGCCGAGGCAGAGCGCTCGGGGGCCGTGGTCCTGGCCGAGGGCATCGAGACCGAGGAGCACGTAGAGCGCGCGTTGGCCGTCGGGGCGAGCCTGGGCCAGGGTTGGTTGCTCGGCCGGCCCGGACCGTTGGACGTGCGCGGCATGAAGGCGTTTGAGGTCGCCGCGGCCGGGCGTCGGCCCGACGAACCGGTGCCCGCCGCAGGCACCCCCTACGAGCTGATCTCAGCGCTCCACCGGCCCAAACGAGCCGGGGCACCGCTGCTGGCGGCCATGACGCGACAGCTGGAGCACCAGGCCATGCTCCTGGACGAGCACACCGTGGTGCTGGCCGGTTTCCAGGACGCGGCGCTCATGAGCGAACAGACCCGGCGTCGGTACGCGTCGTTGGCGGCGGTCACCGCCCTGACTGCCGTTGTCGGGCCGGGGATGCCCGCCGAGCCCGCGCTCGGTGTGCACGGCACCGCAGCCGCCACAGACGACCCGCAGAACGCGGAGTGGGTGGTCGTCGTCGTCGGACCTCACTTCGCCGCCGTGATGGCCGCCCGCGAGGTCGGCGGCGTCCCGCTCGGCGGTACCGCCACCGCGTCCAACGGCATCGTCATCGTGGACGCGGCGTCCCCGGACCTGCCTCTGGTGTTCGTGAACGAGGCGTTCCTGCAGCTGAGCGGCCGCGAGGAGCACGAGGTCATCGGCCGGAACTGCCGCATCCTGCAAGGGCCCGGCACCGACAGGTCGCAAGCGGCGCGGCTGCAGCGGGAGGTGGCAGCCGGGCGGCCCGTCAGCACCGTGATCCTCAACTATCGCAAGGACGGCACGTCCTTCTGGAACGAGCTGCGGATCTCACCGGTGCTGGACGGCGACGGCGTCCTCACGCACTTCATCGGCAACCAGCTGGACGTCACCGAGCGGGTGGAGCGGGAACGACGCCACGCCCACCTGGCCAGCCACGACGAGCTGACCGGGTTCGCCAACCGGGCGGGCGTCCTGGCTCACCTGGACGCCCGGCTCCGCCAGGCCAGGCGGGACCGCACGGGGGTGGCGGTGCTGCTGCTGGACCTGGACGGCTTCAAGGCGGTCAACGACCGTCTGGGTCACACCGCGGGCGATGAGGTGCTCAGGTCGGCCGCGGACCGGCTGGGTGCGGCGCTGCGCAGCGGGGAACTGATGGGACGACTGGGGGGTGACGAGTTCCTGGTGGTGCTCGGGAACCTGCCCTCGAGGCCAGAGGACCGCGATACCACCGGACCATCGGCTGCGGACGTCGTCGGTGGCGTCGAGGGCGTCCTCCGGTCCTCCTTGACCCTGCCCCTGCGGGTGGGCGAGACCGAGGTGCAGCTGCGGGCCAGCGTCGGCACGGCGGTCTTCCCCCGGGACGCTGCGGACGGCGCGACCCTGCTGGCGTTCGCAGACGCAGCGATGTACCGGGACAAGGCCACCGACAGCTGACGCCCGCCTACCTAGACATCGCCAGACGGCCGATCCTCCTGCCGGGAACGGCGCAGCCCAGCCCGGTACCTACCTGGCCGGAAGTCCCGTCTGTCCTCACCCAGCCAAACCTCAACCGAGCGTCCTGGTGCTGAAGCATCGGCGGACCAAGGGCGGCACGATGTCGCGGATCAGGCCCGGTCATAACGCCCGCGCCTCGGCCGCGGGCCCGCACCGAGTGGCGCCTGAAGTCCTCCTCTACATGCACTCTGCATATCTGGGGTGTACCCCAGGCGCACATCTCAGCGATGCCGGATCGAGTGCGGTTGGGACCCGGTCCGGCCGCAAGCTCAGCTCTGGTAGCAGGTCTAGACATGGCGGGACAGTGGTGGGCTACGTCCGGGTCAGCAGCATCGACCAGAACCCGCCCACCAGGTCGCCGCGGTCGGCACGGCGGAGGAGACCTTCACCGACACGGTCAGCGGCGGCAGCCGCGTCGAGCGGACCGCGCTGGCCACCGTGCTGCGTCACCTCCGAAGCGGCGACACCGTCAAGGTCGCCTCCATGGACCGCCTCGACCGCTGTCGTTGACCTCGCCCAGCTCGTCGCCGAGCTGACCGACCGCGGAGTGGGGGTGGAATTCACCGCCGAGCCACTCACCTTCGACCCCAGTAGCGATGATCCGTTCGCCACCTTCCAGCTGCACCTCTCGGCGCCGTCGCCCGGATCGAGCGGCCCCTGACCCGGGAACGGCCGCGCCAGGTCATTGAGATCGCCGAGCCCAGGGCGTCTTCCGAAGCCGTCCGTCTGGCCGGGGCAGGGGGTGTGTCCAAGGGCAAGATCGCCCGAGACCTCTACTGCTCTCTGAGGGTGCTCTACGACGCCCTTTCCGCTCGGGGGGTCTACGCCGCGCCGACCGCCGACCGCCGACGCTGCGCTCCCTGCTTCCCGTAACTGGCTCAGAGCGTCCGGAGACGCCCCGGATTTGAGGAGGTGTTGCGAAACGCAGCGCCCAGCCGCTGACCTGGGCGGACCCGAACGCCACCCGCGGGGCCGGTGGTCGTCTCAGAAACGGAGGCGGATGTGAGACCTGACGCCCATGTGGCGTCGAGCGGAATGCACATCCTCGGGATGCCTGTGGACAACAAGCACCGTGTCGTTGACATGTCGCCGCTCGAGCGACACATTCTTCTCAGCGGAGGGCGTGGGATTCGAACCCACGAGACGGGTGGTAACCCGCCCAACGGTTTTCGAGACCGTCCGCTGTACCGGCTCTGGCCTGCACTTCCTCCCGAGTCCCTGAGGAGCTGGGGCACTGCTCAGGCACGGCTGAAGGCCCCCGTCTCAGACGGGCACGGTGCCGGCCCGGTGCAGTTCCAGAGCGGCGGTCGCAGCCGCTGCGGCTGAGGCAGTGATGGTCGGCCTGGCGT
>JAABUN010003820.1_pt1 | contig 22135 bp, 24 predicted proteins | sample 5559311 | NCBI WGS metagenome assembly JAABUN01 (sample SAMN10711877, study PRJNA513370) | rock metagenome | isolation source: Antarctica rocks | place: Antarctica: Victoria Land, Siegfried Peak sud
CCATCGGTTTCCTCCTCCGTTTGTGGCTCTGGCAAGCACAAACCGGAGTGTAAACCGATGGACTTCGACTTTGACAGAGCCCTGCGTATAGGTAGGAGGGCGGGCCGATGCCAACCATCACCGACCCGCCCCGGAGGATGGCGAAGACCGCTCGCCACAAGGAATCTTCGCTACTGTATTAGACAGGGGAAACGACCGTAACGTTACCCGAAAGCGGTCGTGCTTTGGTCCCGGTTGTGCGCTACCCCTGCCCGATGATCGCGTCGTAGTCGATCGGGTAGATCGCGCGCACGTCCCAGCTCACCAGGTCCATGTACGGCTGGAGCATCGGGGTCAGGTCGCGGTGGTCCTCCACCTCGACGAGGATGAAGCCCGCCCCGCCCCCCGCCAGGCCGTAGAAGCCCCTGAACCGTTCGGGGTGGTTGGCGACCGCCTCGTGCTGCCGCTGGAAGCGGGCGCGGACCAGTTCGGCGGTGGCGTGGTGCTGCCAGGTATACCCGCAGTAGAACAGCATGGTCGGCCTCCTCTTGCTGCGCCCGCGACCACACGATCGTCGCCGCATCCTTCCCGCACAGGGGGTGCCAACGCGCGCCCTACCCCGGATGCTCCTCGCCCGTCTCGAGGTCCTTGTCTTGCTGGTCCTCGGCCTGGGTCTTGCCGGTCTGCGCCCGCTGGTCGGTCGGCGTGCCGGTCATCCCCGTGTCCTCGCCCGGCTGGATGTCGGCACGCTCGTTCTCCATGGCCCCGTCGCCGCCGCCGTACTTCCCTGTGCGGTCCTCGGTGTTCTGCTTGTCTTTGTCTGCCATGCTCGCCTCCTCCGGTAGATAGCGCAGGCCCGGTCGCGTCATCGAACGCTGGCCGGGCCTGCGGTTCGTCTGGTAGCGGGGAGAGCGTTTAGCTGGTCTTGTCCTTGACCGTCTCCTTGATGTCGGAGACCGCCTCTTTGACGCCACCCTTGGCCTGATCGACGTTACCCTTGGCCTTGTCAGCCATGCCGGACTCTCGCATGTCGGCGTCGCCGGTCGCCTTGCCGACGCCTTCCTTGGCTGCCCCGACGGCCTCCTGCGCCTTACCCTTGATCTTGTCGCCCAGTCCGCTCATGGTGGTCCCCCTTCCGCCCGCACACATACGGCAGGCTATAACCACAGATACGCAGCACCGATGGCGCGGGTTACAGCATCGTGAACAAAATAAGAGCCGGGTCAGTCTAGACCCGGCTCGGAGGAGTGGAGGAGGATGGATGGAGGATGAGAAGAGAGTGTCACGCCGCCTGTGCCACTGCTGCTAGTGTAGGACTGTGGAAGTAGTGGGGGTATCGCCCGGAGCGGTTGATCGCGGTCGGGACGATCGTACCGAGACTTCGAGCGATGATAATAACCAGGTTAACCGCCGGGTCGTGGCATGGTTCTTCAGGGGTGTATACGGGGTTTGTCGCCCTGTTTCACCGGTGCTGTCGTCTCGTACTTATGGCCCTTGCTCTTAACCTTTAGACGCACTACCATTCAACAGTGAACGGACACATAGCCACGATCACTCGACTTACTGTCTCATTTCTTGCCAGTATGCGTCTTCGAGTAGGGGTGGTGGATGGCTTCCTACTTCGTCAAACACCAGACACAGGTGAGTATTCCGGTCGGCCTGGTCCCAGATGCGGAGAATGGGACGCTCCGGCGTGGCCAACGTGGGGCAAGCTTCGCGATTGCACAGCATTTCACCTCAGGTAAGAGCGGCCCAGGGATCGTCTCCATGCCGACCGGTTCAGGAAAGACGGCCGTGTTGATGCTCGCCCCTTTTCTGCTTGATGCACAGCGGGTTCTCGTCATCACCCCCAGTCGTCTCGTTCGCACCCAGATTAGTGGTGAGTTCAAGAACTTGAGCCAACTACGCCGCGCTGGCGTTATCCCGGCCAGGATGGCCGGACCGAAAGTGCGCGAGGTAGAGCACCGCGTCGGCTCCCGTGAAGCATGGGAGCGCCTCGCCAAGTTCGACGTCATCGTGGGGACCCCTGCGGTCGTTAGTCCTGCCGTGAAGGGCGTTTCCGCCCCGTCGGAAGACTTCTTTGACCTCATCCTGGTTGATGAGGCCCATCACAACTCGGCCCATACCTGGAAGACTCTCCTCGACGAGTTCCCGAATGCTCGACGCGTGCTCTTCACCGCAACACCCTTTCGCCGCGACAATCGCGAGATCAAGGGACACTTCATCTATACCTATCCACTCTCGCAAGCCTACAATGATCGGATTTTCGGTGAGATTGCCTTCCATCCGGTAGCGGAGATTCAAGGCGTCGAGAACGACGTGGCTATCGCCCTGGAGGCAGAGCGGGTGTTTCAGGAGGATCAGGCAGCTGGCCTCGACCATATCCTGATGGTTCGCGCGGACACAAAGAAGAGGGCACACGAACTTGCCGAGGTCTATGCCGAGAAGACGCAACTAAAGTTGGCGGTCATCGATAGTGATCGGACATACCCGAAGTTCGTGAGACTATCTCGCGCCTCGATGCGGAGAAAGGGTTGCCGCTCAAACTCGACGGCATCGTCTGCGTCAACATGATGAGCGAGGGGTTCGATTTCCCACGTCTCAAAATCGCCGCGCTGCACGCCCCACACCGATCTCTCGGTGTGACACTCCAGTTTGTTGGACGCTTCGCCAGGACCGGCGGACCAAATCTAGGCACGGCCCGCTTCTTAGCCATACCCGACGAGATTGAGATCGAGGCACAGGAACTTTACAAAGAAGGTAAGGTGTGGAGTGAAATCGTGCCCGGTTTGCTCGATAAACGGGTCGATCAGGAGGAGGTGACGAAGGCGGCACTCGACTCATTCGACGTTCGCGAAGCGACCGATGAGGAGTTGAAAGAAGTCTCGCTCTGGTCGCTTCGACCCTCCCATCATGTGCGGGTATATGAGGTGTCTGGAGACGTCAATCTCGATGCCGAAGTCCGCCTGCCGCGCCCCTACGAGGTGAAGTTTCGCCATGTCAGCGAGGAACTGTCCGCCGCCGTATTCATCACGAAGGAATATACGAGACCGCGCTGGACGCACGATGAGATCTTCACCGGCCGGGCATTCAACTTGTTTGTCGTCCACTATAGCCAGGCGACAGGGTTCTTGTTTCTCAACGCGTCGGATAAATCCGAGCGCTTGTATGAGGAGATTGTGCGCCAATTCGCCCCCGGCGGGGCACAACGCCTGATGCAAAGCGTCGTGACCAAGGCGATGGCCGGCATCGCCGACCTCCGGATCTTCAATCTTGGTCTGCGGAAACGAGTCTTCGGTAGCGGGAATGAGTCGTACCGCACCTACACCGGGAGTAAGGCCCACCACGTCGTCAGCCGCACAGACGGTCTCTCCTACAACCCTGGTCACCTCTCCGGTCAGGGTTCGGCCAATGGGGAAGCGGTTAATATTGGTGTCAGCCTTTCCTCAAAGATATGGAGTAGTGATTCGTCTCAGATTCCAGGGCTGATTTCCTGGTTCGCCACCCTGGCGCAGCGCCTTATCGGGGAAGAATCGATCGTCACCAATTCGGAGTGGGACAACCTCACGATGGGTCAGCCGGCGACCGCTATACCTGATGGAGTCATCGCCGCGCTGTGGGACGACGCAGACTATGAACGTCCGTTTCAAACGACCTACCTGAATGGCTCTTCCGAATGGGTGACACGTCAACTGCTCGACTTCGACTTAAATGTGAATGCGGACGCCTCGGACAACCGCCATATCAGGTTCACGATCGGCGCGCCAGGGATCGTATGGGAGGCCGATTTCTGGCTCCATCTTAGCTCGACTTTAGCCCTTCGGGGCTGACCTACCAGAGTGATCCCACTTGATGTATCGCTGTTTACTGCGTGTTTGCGCTGGTGCCATGAAAGTTTTTGTATATCGGCCTGCAAAGTCGATATGCGAAAACTCTCGCCGACATATGTTTTCTAAGCGACCCGCTGCGGCGTGCTGTGACTGAAGCGCTAAAGTCGAGCTTAGTCCACAGTTCAGATTGCCGGATACGCCGCAGCCGGACATCCTGGTGGATTGGAATGGTGAAGCGGTGCCGCTTATCGAGCACTTCAACCATCGGTCGCTCTACTTCTATTTCGCCAACCGCTCGCTCCTGGTGGAGCGCGAGCTATTCAGCGCGGCAGGCGGCAGGACATGGGAGCCCTTCGATCGCAATCAGATTATTCCTATCGACTGGGAGGGGAAACTTGTCGATGTCGAAGTAGAGGAAGAGACCGACAAGAAGAAACCGAAGGAGGTGGAGAAAGAGATTAACCAGAAGAAACACAAGGTGAAGTACTGTTCTATCCAAGACTATGTTGGTCGCGAACTCGCCTCGCGAGATTACGATATAGTCTTTTTCGACCATACACAGGGCGAAGTCGCTGATTTCGTGACTATCAAGAAAGAGCGTGACTGCATCCGCTTCGGGGCTTACCACTGCAAGTCCTCAGGTGGCGCAGCGCCCGGCAATAGGCTGGGAGATTTACATGAGGTGTGCAGCCAGGTTGTCAAGAATCTGTGGTGCTTACTGCACAACGATCGCCTGCTCGCCCACATCAAACGTCGCAAACGCCTCGCTAAGCCGGAGTTTCTTGTTAGCGATTACGACACGTTGAAAACCTTGATGTCCCTCGCCAAGAGCCGCCTAACCGTCTACGATGTTGTGGTCGTCCAACCTGGAATTACACAGGCTGGCATTGATGGTGAGTTAGGATCGCTACTGGCCGCAGCGCACGACTACATCAAAGAGGCATCGTGCGAAGACCTTATTGTTTGGGGCTCAGCTTAACTCACGTTCAACGCCCGACTAACCTCTATCCACGCACTTCCATCCCACCGCATCATCACGATGTCCTGCGCTTGCTGTACGCCCGACGCATGGCTTCGGTAGAATGTGCAACCGAGACAACGGCTCGTCATCACCGAGGATCGCATTTGGATAAGCAGGACAAGCTCCAGCAGCACTGGCAGGGCACCGACGCAGGCGACGCGCTCCAGGAGATTCGTCGCCTGCATGAGGGGATCGCCGAGCAGTCCGCCCAGGAGCAAGAGGGTGTTCGGGAGCGCATCGCGGCACTCGTGCACGCCTTACGGCAGGGTGGCGTCTACGGCAGATATGATCTTCACGTCGGATTTATCGAGGAGAAGGCCGCGAAGAAGACACCTCGCAAGCGGTAGGCATAGACCGCTTGCTTACCGTCCCGGGACAACCCATCGGCTGCTGTCCGAGCTTGCCTGCATGCAGTACGCTTGGCGCAACGCTGGAGACTGAACGATACCCTTGACATGGCAGAGCCGACCGATGTATTCGGAAGTGTCAGAACTCGGACAACGTCGTAACCATCGATCTGAATCTCCCCACTCAGGCCGTAGATCGAGGGCGTCAGGCTCCAGCATGCCCCGAAACTGGCGTGATCAGTGCTGTCAATCCCCACTTTTCGCCCGTCTCAATCCGATTCCGGCCAGTCAGCACCGAGTTCTGACACTTCCCTCCCGGCCTGGCCTGGCCTGCCAGAGTGGTTCGTGCCGCGCTTCCGGCAGTGTGCGTGACGGCACGCCGCATGTCCGCGAGATGGGCTTAACCCGTTTGCGTGGACAAGATAGCGCTAGGCAGCTTGTGGACACAACAACAGCAGCTGCTCCTCAAAGTTGACCGGACTGCGGTAGGCGAGCGCCGAGTGGCGACGCTGCCGGTTGTACCAGACTTCGAGCCACTCGAAGATCGCCAGCCGCGCCGCGGCGCGTGTCGGCCAGTGGTGCGCTTCCACCAGTTCGGCCTTGAGGGTCGAGAAGAAACTCTCCGCCATCGCGTTGTCGAGGCATTCCCCCGCCCGGCTCATCGAGCAGGTGATCCCGCGCGCGGCGAGCGCCGCCTGGTAGGCTGTGGCGGTGTACTGGCCCCCGCGATCGGTGTGGTGGACGAGCCCCACGGCGGGCCGCCGGCGCCCCAGGGCCATCGCGAGCGCGTCGGTGGCCAGCTCGGCGCGCAGGTGGTCGGCCATCGCCCAGCCGACCACGCGCCGGGAGTAAGCGTCCACGAGGACGGCGAGGTAGAGCCAGCCTTCCCCCGTCGGCACGAAGGTAATATCGCCGATCCAGAGGCGGTCTGCCGCCGGCGCCGTGAAGTCGCGCGCGACCAGGTTTGGGGCGGGTATCCGGGTCGGGTCGGCGACCGTCGTGCGGATCCGGCGGCGGCGGTGGCAGCCGGTCAGCCCCGCCGCGCGCATCAGCCGGGCCACGCGCTTGCGGGCGCAGCGGACCCCGACCGCCCGTAGCTCCGCATGGACGCGCGGTGCGCCGTAGGTCCGGCGACTGCGCGCATGGACGGCACCGATCTGCGCCGTTAGCGCCGCATCGGCGGTGGCGCGCGCCGAGACCCCACGGCGCGCCCATGCATAGTAGCCCGAGCGGCCCACCTTGAGCACGCGGCACAAGGTGGCGATGGGGAACGCGGCCTGCTCCTCCTGGATGAACCGATAGTGGCTCATGAGGTCTCCTTCGCGAAGAAGGCCGTGGCTTTTTTCACGATCTCGCGCTCTTGCTTGAGCACGTGGTTCTCGCGCCGCAGGCGGCGCAGCTCCTCCCGCTCGTCGGTGGTCAGGTCGCCGGGCTGGCCCCGGCCGTCGTCAGCATCCGCCTGACGCAGCCAATGGCGCAACGCCTCGGACGAGACGCCCAGGTCGGCCGCCAGCACGGGCAGCGACTTCTCGCTGCCCCGCGCTAGGCGCACCGCCTCGGCGCGGAACTCGGACGGGTAGGGTCGGTGGGTACGCGGCATCGGGACACCTCCTGAGGTACAACCCCATTCTCAGATGTCCACTGCAGCGGGTCAATCCCACTCTTTGGTAGCGTCAGAAGTCAGACACCGGTCGGCTGAACAGGCCTCGCTCTGGTAGCGTGACGGCATTGACCGCTGCGTGAAGGAGCTGCTCGTGTGTTGTCCCCACTGCGCCGCGACCGCGACCGTCGAGCAGCCGCGCCGCACTGCGCTCGGCTACCGCACCTTTCGCTGCCCTGCGTGCCGGCGTACCTTCAACGAGCGCACCGACACGCCCGACAACCACCGCCAATACCCGACCGACCTGGTCCTCCTCGTCGTGCTCTGGCGCTTGCGCTACAAACTCAGCCTCCGGGATCTCGCGGAGATGTTCCTCGACCGGGGCTTCGTTTCAGCCACGAGGCGGTCCGGGATTGGGAGGCGCGCTTCGCCCCGCTCCTGACCGCGCGGCGGCGCGCCAGGCGGCGCGGACAGCACGGTACGCAGTGGTACGCGGACGAGACGTACCTGCGCGTCGAGGGGCGCCGGTGCTCCCTGTACCGCGCGATCGACCGGGACGGCAACCTCGTCGACGTGTTGTTGCGCGAGAAGCGGGACATGGCGGCGGCGCAGCGCTTCTTCGCCCAGGCGCTGGACCTTGTCGGCCAGGCACCGGAGCCGGTGACGACGGACGGGCACGACGCCAATCCCCGCGCCATCCGCGAGACCCTGGGCGACGGGGTGATCCACCGCACCAGCCGCTCCAAGAACAAGCGCCTCGAACAGGACCACCGGGGCGTGCAGCAACGCTCCTACCCGTTGCGCGGCTTCGGTGCCTTCGCGTCCGCCGCCCGCTTCTGCTCCGCATGCGAGGAACAACGCCAGCACTTCCGGATCGCCACACGATCGCGCGCCTACGTCTCGCTAGGGGAGCGGCGGCGCCTGTTTCAGGATCGCTGGTTTTCTGCATAGTACGGACGCAGACAAACGCTGTTTGCAGTTCTAGCTTGTCCCTGAAGAATGCGATGGGGTTGCCGGGCTCTATATCGTCGGCCGTTATTGCGCGCAGCGCGCCAGGAGCGGATGCAGACAGGATGCCGCGGTGCGTTACGGGGTGGCGATGAGAGGCGAATGGGGGAGACTATCGGCGGCGACGTGTGCCGTTTTTATCAGGTATTACAAGGGAAAGTGGACATCTTGGGCCAGACTATCCCATTCCCCGAAGCTAACTTTTAATCAGCAGGTCGTAGGTTTCCATATTGGTGTCCATCTCGAAATGTTTTTGCCGAAAAGCGGGGGAATTTGAAGATCATGGCGGCTCGCCAGCGTGCTGGAATATCATTCATTGGATCACGGAATTGCAAACATGCTGCAAACGCGCGAGGCGTCAATAGGTGCTTGTGACGGCGCTACACGTTGTCATGATCATTGGGTTTGCGCGCCAGGCAAAGGAAAATGCGGCGTGGCGATGTCACACATCGCCACGCCGCCGAATCTCGTCTTCCGCTTCAATGGCCCCGAATGGGGCCTTTTTTCTTTTCCAGATGCGCTGTGCTATTCGGCGAAGATGTCCCCTGCAAACGAATCGGAAACGACGCGGGTCATGGTCTTCGCGTGCGGTCGAGCGCGTCACCCACCGCCCGGCGTCGGCCCCCGCCCGCTCCTGGGCATTGTCAACCTGAGCCAGGGAGCGGATGTTGATACGGCGAGAAGGCGCGCGGAGGCGAGGAGGGTTGGGCACGCAGGCTACGACAGACACGCCGGTGATCACGAGCCAGGTGGCGAAGCGTTCGGCTCTCGCCTGGCGAGAGGTGGCGGTGGTGGGCTGATGGTGGCGTGGGCGGAAGTGGGCGGCGATCGGGCCGTAGGCAGGCAAGAAGCGGCTGGCTGATGCGGGTTTTCGGCACGGTTGTTCAACCGCTTGTGCCGATGATGCGCCACGCTCGCGAGCACCTCGCGCATGGCAGTGCCGTAGCTGGCGAGCTTACCGGTGATGAGCAACGCGCGGCACGTAGGCCAGTCCCTTCAGCAGTTCCCGTAAGAAGCGCACGGCGGCCTTATCGCGCCGGGGTTGTACAGGATCTCGCGCACGTCGCCGTCCTGGTCGACGGCACGCCAGCGAGAGTGCCGCTGCCGGACAGTTTCGTCGGTCAGCACAACGCCCCGCTCGGTAAGCAACTCCTCCACATCGCGATAGCGCAGCGCAAACCGGCGCTACAGCCAGACGGCGTAGCTAATGACCTCCGGCGGAAAGCGGTAACCGGTGTCTGAAGGGCACACGCTATCATCTCGCATGTCGCAAGTATCGCACATCGGCAGCTCTTACCCGCAAGTTGACAATACCATCGAGGAAGCCTTCGAAGGAGTACTTTCTGAACGTGCCGTCAAACCCGTTGTGCGGATGATGACGGACGTGCCCCAGGGGCGCTGACCAGGGTCGCTACACCTCGGTGCGTGCGCGGCGTTTCTTCTGTTCGATCGCCGGCCGTCACGCGCCGAATGCGTTGCGGGTCGAACGGACCGCGCACCTGCTCTTCGCGCCACGCGACTTATCTTGACAGTGCCGCCGGGTAAGTGCGTATGGCCGGCCCGCGAGGCGCTCAGCGCGCGGGATTGGGCGGGATTGACGGGGCGGCCAGCGGCCCCTCGCCGCGCTCCTCGATTGGCCGCTCGACGGTGCCGGTCTCCGCGAGCGTCTCCTCCTGCGCCTGGGCGGCGATGACGGTCGCCAGCTCGGCCGCCTCGACCGCCGAGGTCCCCCCCGCCTCGGCGGCGTAGGCCTCCTCGGCCCGCGCATCGCGTGCTCGCTCGCTCGCCTCGCCCGGCAGCTCGCCAGGTAGGGCGATCCGCAGGTCCTCGACCAGGACCCGGATCCCCGCCGCCAGCGGCAGGGCCAGCAAGGCTCCGATGATGCCGAGGAGCTGGCCACCGATGAGCAGGGCGACGAGCACGGCGAGCGGCGAGAGGCGCAGGGCCTGTCCGTAGACGCGCGGGATCAGCACGTGCCCCTCGATCTGCTGGTAGGCCAGGATGACGCCGAAGACGATCGCGGCGGTGATGGGGCCTTGCGCCAGCGCGGCCAGCGTCACGACGATGAGCACGAGGAAGCCGCCGACGAGCGGGATCAGGTCGGCCAGGGCCGCGAACGCCGCGAGGGCCAGGGGGTTCGGCGTGCCGGTCGCGGCGAGCACCGCGAAGACCACGACCCCCATCGCCAGCGAGGTGAGCGCCTGCCCGCGCATGTAGCCGCCGACGACGGTGCCCATGTTCAGGAGGATGCGCGCCGCGCGTACATGGTAGCCACGGGGCAGGAGGGCGAAGGCGAAGCCGCGGATGCGTTCCTGATCGGCGAGCAGATACAGGGTCATGACGATGACGGTCAGCGTCAGCACCACCACCTGCGCCGCCGCCCCCGCATAGCCGAGCGCGCCGGCGGCGAGCGGGGCCAGGAACGCGGTCGGTTGCGCGTCGCGGAGCGCGGTGGCCTGCCCGGCCAGCGGCGGGAAGGCCGCCGCCCGGTCGGCCAGCTGTGCCTGGAGGGCGGGTTCCGCCGCGACGAAGTCTTGCACCTGCCGGACCAGCGCCGGGAGGACGAGGGCGCCGAGGGCCGCGATGGCGGCCACCAGGGCGAGCAGGATCACGCCAAGCGCGCCGTTGCGCCCCAGCCCGCGCGCCGCGAGACGGCCCATGAGCGGCGCGAGCGCGCCCGCCAGGACCAGGGCGACGACGAGGAGGAGGATCGTCTCCCAGATCCGTCCCAGCAGCCATACGCCCGCAACCAGCACGACAACCGGGATCAGGGAGCGCCAATCCAGGCGCACGGTGAGCGTGCGGACGTCGGCATCATCGATCGTGCGGCGCAGGTCGTCGCGCATGGTCACCACCTCATCGTGTCGCGTGCCGCATCCTCACGCCCGGTGCTACGGCAACCGCGTCAACGGTGCCGATGCTGCGACCATACAGCTCCTGGCTCGATTCCCGTGGGGCGGGCGACCGGTGTCGCCGCGCACCGGTACCAGCGATCGCCACTGCGTGCTATACCCGCCCCTTCGTCCCGCGTTGCCTCCGTGCCGCTGCCGCCCCCCTGCTGTCGGCGATCGCGCCTGCCGGTGCGCCTTCCGCTCGTGGACGGCGTATCGCGAACCGGGCGACGACGGCTGTGCCAGGGCCGCGAAGGCGGCACGTCTTTCGACGCGGGGCAGCGGCGGCTCTGGCGACTGCTGCCGGACCTGCGGACCACGACCCCGATCGCGGTGGGGACGTTCGGCGCTCCCTCCCACGCGCTCTACCCGGCCGTGGCGGGCGGCGAGGTTCCTCATATCGGGATCAGTCCATCTCGTTGGGGAGACGCCCAACCCGGCCGCGTCGGCACTGTTCGAGCGGGCGGCCTTGCCCGGGGCACGGTCCTGGCGCTCGCTACCGTGGCGCTCGTCGTCCCCCGATCCGCAACGCCAATCGAGAGTGCCCGGTCTCGCACCGGGCGAGGGCGGGGTGGTGGTGGCCGCCCGCCTGGACAGCCTGCACGCCCCGGCCATCGCCCTCCTCGTGACCGATGATCTCGTGGGGATGGCGAGCTATGCGGCGTGGCTGCTGGGCCACCACATCCCCCTCGGTGCCGAGAAGCTCGGGACGGGCCTACGGTCGCTGGGGAGGCGGGCCGAGCCTCTTGCTGTTCGCAGGCATCCTCGGGGCGCTCGACGAGCACCCTGGCCTCGCGCGCCTGCCCGGGCGCACTGGGACGCCGTGTTAGCCTGCACCGTGCTGGTGGCCCTGCCCCTCGCCGGGCGCGGCCCCTGCCCGTTCGTGACACGCCACGGGCAGGGGTCAGTCGCGATCGTGTTGGGGTAACGGCTCGCCTTCGGCGTGGCGCTCGGCAAACCGCTGCCGCTCCGCGATGCGGCGCACCTCAGCGACCCACGGCCCCACCACGTTCCGCCAGGATCTCCCGCGCCCGCTGTGCCTGGTCATTGCTGTCGGCGCTGACCGTCAGCGTCACGCTCCCGGGGCGCGGCCCCGTCGGGCGGGACGGCTCCGCTGCGGCACCACCGGCCCGCGCGATGGCCCCCGCGATGGCGGCCCCGGCGAGCGCGCCGACGATCGCCCCGAGCGCCAGTGCCAGGGTGCCGCCGACGAGCGTCCGCCCGAGGAGCGCGCCGACGATCGCCCCGAGGATCGCCCCGGCAACGAGCGCGATCGTTCGCGCCCCGTTGCCATCATCACCGGCATCGGCGGTGCCCCCGGCGGCCCCGGGGGCGACCCGGACCGCCACCTGCGCGGGCAGGAAGCCCGCCTCCTTCAGCGCCGTCAACGCCCCATCGGATTGCAGTGGCCCCTCGAACGTCGCCGCTACCGTCCGCCCGCGCCCCGGATCTCCTGTCGCCATCGCTGTCGCTCCTCCGCCCGATTGTCTTGTACCCGCGCGATCGTCGCGCGGGCGTTGCGTCGTCGCCCGGCCAGGTCGGTACGTCAGTCTCGTCGCTCATCGCGGGTGTTGTCCCGCGCGGGCGCGTCGTGCGGCCCAACCGGTATACCGTCCCATATGCACGATCCCTGCCAGCCACAACTGCGCCGACCGTAGCGCGATACACGTCGTGAGCGGATCGTGCACGGGCGCGCGGCGTTGGCCGGGGTCGCGTCGGACTCCAGACGGCGGGGCCTGGGGCCCCGGCCTTCCTCCCTGATGCTTGTAACGCTGCGCAGCGAACGCGATTGCGCGGGACTCTTGTGCCCTATCCCCTACCGCGCCCGAGGCCGCTATGGTGCTGTCGCGGAGCAGCGCCAGTATGCCGACCGCGTACCACGGGCCGCCCGACGCCAGCGTCTCCAGGACCGTCGGATGGTCGTGCCGATCGGGCCATCCTGGCCGGTGTCGGCGATCGGCGTGGCGCCGGTCGCCCCGTTCTGGGTGGCCCGACGCGGGGCCGCCAGCGGGCCTTCCTCTTGCGAGCAAGCGAGGCCGACGTGCGATACTGCTGGCATGAGCGATGAAATAGTGCCCCCGACTACGCCGGTTAGCGCTTCCCCGCCGAGAGCATCGGGCACGCGGTCTGACGGTTTAGCTCGCCACCGAGACCATAACTCCGATCGTTCATAACCGGTGGGACTTGCGCGGTTGAATGTGGAGTTGAGCCGGGCTCACGCCTGATGTGTGTTCGACTTGTCCCATAGAAACGGCCAGGGCGGACGAGAGAAATCTCGTCCGCCCTGGCCGTCTGTCGTTCGTGTCGGTCCTACGCCGCGAGGTCGCGCTGCAACTCGTCGCAGACGCGCTCGTATTCGCGCAGGAGAGCGACCCAGAAATCTTCCCAGGTCGTCACATCGTTCCCCTCGGCCAGGCCGCGCTCGATCCGCGCGTAGCCGAGTTCGAGGCGGCGATAAAGGCTATCGCGGTGCACTTCGAGCGCGTCCGGTTCCTGCGGCAGCGGCTCCTCGATCAGCTGTTGCGGCCCAACGATCCGGTAGCGTTCTTTCATCACCGTGTTCCCCCTCCGGTTTCCCGTTGCGCTCAAGCGACCTCGTTGCGCCGTCGCTGCAAGGCCTCGATCAGCGTCGAGGCATCGCGCCGATCGAGCTGATCGACCGGTTTGCCGTACAACTCCTGGCTCCAGGTGATCAACTCTTGATCATCCAGCCCCGCCTCCCGCGCGATCGCGTGGATGAACTTCACCTGTCGCTCGGTGGCGCGCTGACTACCGGGATCACCAGTGGGCGTGGACTGCATCGCGGCGGTGTTCGCCTCGGCGACCTGTCGCCGCTCCCGCCCGGAGGCGAAATCGACCGGCGCATCGACGATCCGCATCGGGCCGCCGCGCCCGCCGGGTGCGCCCTGCCCGAACTCGTGATCCTGGCAGAATTGCGTGCCATAGCCCAGCGCCGCCAGCGCGCGCCCGATCGCCTTCGTCTCGGCCTTCTCCACGAAATCGCGGAAGTCGCCGATGCTCTCGCTCCCCCAGCCGGTCGCGCTGCCGCCAGCGGGGATGCTGATGCGCGCCTTGAAGACCGCTTCGTTCTCTTGCAACCGGACGAGTTCCGTCTCGATGTGCGCCTCGGGATGCTCGGCGCGGAGCCAGACGAGACGCCACTTCACTTCGAGATACTCGCCTCGCCCATTAAGGTTCACCAGATATTTCGCCGGCTCGAACGTCTCGTTCGTCGCCAACTCGGCCCGTTCGCTCATGTGCTATCCCTCCCTGCTGTGCTCACATCGGACCAGGAGAACATTTGTTCTATAGGTAGTATAGCGGCCTCGTGCGCCCCTGTCAAGGAATTTTGGGGACGTAAAAAGGCGGGAGCAGTCGCCCCCACCCGCAACGCCTTTTGCCTGCCCCGAGGGTTTTAGTCGGCTGCCGCGACCTGCCCGCCGATGCCGTAGGAATTGAGCTTGTCGAGGAATTCATCCAGCGTCAGGGAGAGCCCCTGCGCCGCGCTGACGCGGTCACCGTTGTGCTGACCGAGCGCCTCGTTGAGGATCAATCGCTCGGCCTCGTGCATGATCGCGCTCCACGCCGCGCCCTCGCGGACCCGTTGGCTGATGTCGATCAGGTGCCGATCGACCGCCGAGGAGAAGGTGATCATGTCGGCGCCGATCAGGCCACCCTGCGCCAGCACGGTCGCGCGGCGGATAGTGTTCTCCAACTCGCGCACGTTGCCCGGCCAGTCGTGGGTCATCAGCGCTTCCATCGCCCCCTCGGTGATGCGAGCGGGGAGCGAACCGGCCATGTAGCGATGCTTGTTCAGGAAGTGCTCGGCGAGCAGGGGGATGTCCATCTCGCGCTCGCGCAGCGGTGGGAGGTGGATATTGATGACGTTGAGCCGGTAGTAGAGATCCTGGCGGAAGCGGCCCTCGGCGACCTCCTGGATCAGGTTCTTGTTGGTCGCGGCGATCACCCGCACATCGACCTTCACGGTGATCGTGCCGCCCACGCGCTCGAACTCGCGCTCCTGCAGGACGCGGAGCAACTTCTTCTGGGTCGGCAGGGTCATCTCGCCGATCTCGTCGAGGAAGATGGAACCCTTGTTCGCCTGCTCGAAGCGCCCTTTGTGCTGCGCGATCGCGCCGGTGAAGGAGCCCTTCTCGTGGCCGAAGAGTTCGCTCTCCAGCAACGTCTCCGGCAGCGCGGCGCAGTTAACCTTGATCAGCGGACCACGACTGTAGGTCGAATTCTTGTGGATCATCTCGGCGGCGGATTCCTTCCCGACCCCGGTCTCGCCGGTGATCAGGACGTTCACATCGGACCGCGCCACTCGCCCGATCGTCTTGAATACTTCCATCATCGCCGTGGTGGTGCCGACGATCTGCTCCTTCGGGTCGCGCTCGCCGAGTTGGGCGCGCAACGCCTCGACCTGTTCGGTCAATTCCTGGCGCTTGAAGAAGTTGTTAACGGTGACCAGGACATGGTTCAGGTCGAACGGCTTGGGGATGTAGTCGTAGGCCCCGAGTTGGATCGCCTCGATCGCCATGTTCGCGGTGCCGAACGCCGTCATGACGATGATCGGCAGGCCCTCGACCCCATGCTGCGATTCGCGCAACACATCGAGCCCCGTCTTCTTGGGCATCCGCACGTCCATCAGGACCAGATCGGCGCGCTTCTCGGCCAGCGCCGTCTGTACCTGGAGGCCGTCGGTCGCCTCACTGATCGTGAAGCCCTCCCTTTCCAAGAATTCCCTCAGGAGCTCCCGGATGGACTCTTCGTCCTCTGCGACCAGGATGTGCGGCATCAATCCTTCTCGATTCTCTGTTTTGCGCGGGTATACTGTCCACATTGGTTCGCGCGGGTGCGATGCCTGGTGCCGCTATTATAGGGTCTCGCTGATAGCTCTGCCAGAACGCCGCTTTCGGGGAGGTATGAACGCATGATGAATGCCGAGGCGACCGAGTTGAGCGCGCACCAAACGATCGTGGTGCATGCGGGGGGCGCGGAGTCGACGATCGCGATCGGTGCGGGGACGAGCGCCGTGCTCGGCAACGAAATCGTGGCGCGCCTCCCCGGTGTCCGGCGTGCGTTCGTGATCAGCGACGCGCGGGTCTGGGCGGCGCATGGCGAGGGGCTACGCGCGATCCTCTCCGCCGTCGGGCTGGCGTCGCTCGTGCGCGTGATCCCCGAAGGGGAGGGGAGTAAGAGCCTCGTGCGGGCGGGCGAACTCTACGACTGGCTGGCCGCCGAGCGCGCCGAACGTCGCGAGCCGATCATCGCCTTCGGCGGCGGGGTGGTCGGCGATCTCGCCGGCTTCGTCGCCGCCACCTACCTGCGCGGCGTCCCGCTGATCGGGGTGCCGACCTCCTTGCTGGCGATGGTGGACAGCAGCGTCGGCGGGAAGACAGGGATTAACCTCCCGGCGGGGAAGAATCTGGTCGGTGCCTTTCTCCAGCCCGAATTAGTGATCGTCGACCCCGACTTCCTGCGAAGTCTCGATCCGCGCCAGCAGCGCTCCGGGTGGGCCGAGGTGATCAAGTACGTCGGTTTCGAGCGTAGCGTGCCGGGTGTGACCGGGCCGCTGCTACTCCCCCTGTTGATCGAGCAAGGCGACGCGTTGCGTGCCTTCGCCGAACCGCTCTGCACCACAACCATCGCCCAATGCCTGCGGATCAAGGCGGCGACGACCGAGCAGGACGAGCGCGAGACGGGGCTGCGGCGTGTCCTCAACCTCGGCCACACCGTCGGCCACGCGATCGAGGCAACCGCCGGGTACGGGCGCTACACCCACGGCGAGGCGGTGGCGCTCGGCCTCCGCGCGGTGGCCTTGCTGGCCGAGCGCCGCGAACTCTGCCCGGCCACATGGTCAAGGCAATTGATCGGGCTGGTCGACGCCTTCGGCCTGCCCGACCGGATCGAGGGGTGCGCGCGCGCCGACTTGCTGGCCCGGATCGGCAGCGACAAGAAGGTGCGCGCCGGGCGACCCAACTGGGTCCTCCCGGTCGCTCCCGGCGAGGTGATCATCAGCGACGACGTGCCGCTCAATGAGGTGGCCGCGATCCTCGGCGAACTGGGGGCGTCCTGAGCCACCCGCGCTCAGTGCCGCCCGCGTAATCGCCGGACGATGCGACGCGCGCGCGAGGTGTGCGTCTGCGCGGGCGCGGCGAGCGGCTCCGCCGGATCGGCGAGGAGCACGACCTGATTCCCGGCGATCTCCCCCTGCGCCACCAGCGCCGTCAATCCCTGCGGGGCGAGGCGGGTGTCGAGATAGACCGTACCGGTCGCGTCGGCCTCGATCGATGGGAGGGGTACGTTGGCGTGCGCCGCATCGGGCGGGAACGCCGCCCAGAGGCTGACCGGCTCGCCCGGCGCGAACTGCCCGGCGATCGCCTGCAACGGCGCACCGTCCAGGTGCCCCTGAAGAGGAGCGGGGATCGCCTGTGGCGGCAGCGCGAGATCCCCCTCGTGGTGATGCGCCCCCTCGAAGCGATCCTCCCAAGCCAGCCGCGCCGTTAGCGGCGCGGGTTCTGGCACGCGCTGAATCAGCGTCATGGCGACCGTCGGCGCGCGACGGGCCGCCTCGCCGTCCGGCACCGGGTAGGTGATGGCCGCGACGAGCGTGCCGCCGCCGACCGCCAGCCGCGCCTCCGCCGCGTCGCACGCCCAGTTGAGGAATTCGACGCCGGGCGGCAGCGTCACGGTGAGGGTGACCGCCGCCGGGACGGCGCTGCCGGTGACCTCCGGCGCGAGCGTGACGTGCAGCGGCATACCCCCCGGCACCCCGCGTCCCGGCAGCAGCCCCCTGCGGAGCGTGAGCGCCGGGCGGGTATACGGCTGCCAGAAGGGCTTAGCGAAATGCTCCCGCCGGATGACGTGCAGGCAGCCGCGCTGCCGGGGGCGGCTGGTGAGGATCATGTTGCTGGCGTGCAGCCGGTAGTAATAGAGCGGCTCCGCCACATAGCCGCCGCCGTAGCCCGCTTCCAGCACCGTGATCCAGAAGCGGTAGTCCCAGAGGGCGGGGAGGGTGCGGAAGCCGCCGAGTTCGATCGCGACGCTGCGGCGCACGATCGCCATCGTGTCGATGAAGTTGCGGTGGACGAGCATGGCCGGGTCGGGCGGATAGCTGCGCCCGATGTCGCCGGGACGCACGCCGATCTCCTCCCAGGCCGCCACCGGGGCCTCACCCATCCAGCGGCGATCGGAATAGGCGAAGGCGAGGTGCGGATCGGCGTCCAGGCGTGCGGCAAGCGCCTCGATGAAACGCGGCATCAGGGCATTGTCGGCATCGACGTACGCCAGCAGGTCGCCCGTGGCGATCGTGATGCCGTGGTTGTAGCTCAGGCAGGCGTCGCGAAAGTCCACGCGCTCGTAGCGGACGCCGAAAGGCGCATACTCCGCCGCGATCGCCGGCGTGTCGTCGGTGCTGGCGTCGTCCACGACGATGACCTCGTCCGCCGGGCGATCCTGCGCCAGGACGCTCTCCAAACATTCGCGCAGATAGCGCCCGTAGTTGTGACAGGTCACGACGACGCTCACCCGCGAGCCCATGCACACTCCCACCCGCGTAATCGCTCGAGCGGCGATCGTCGCCGTCAGGTGCGGATTGTACCCGCGCCCTCGCCCCCTGCCTAGCCGGGCGTGGGCGGGGTACACTGTCGGGTGTGGCGTGCGGCGCGTGCAAGCCGCCCCGCCGCGATGGTGACGAGGGCGCGTGCGAGAAGTGGGAGCGGTTTGGATAAGCGAGACGTGCAACGACGGAATAACCCGCTGCGCTACGCCGCCGCCTTCGCAGGCGGGGCGCTCGTCGGGGCGGTGGGGATCGCCGCCTTCACCGGGCGGGAACTGAATAGCCCGCGCCCCCATACCTGGCGCGACAATTACACCTTCACCCCCTTCGAGGTCCAGGTCAGCTACGAGGAAGTCAGCTTCGTCACCGAGGATGGCCTGACCCTGCGCGGCTGGTGGTTCCCCCACCCGGAGAGCGATCATGTCGTTGTCGGTGCGACCGGGCACAAGGGGACGAAGCCCGATCTGCTCGGGATCGGTTCCGGCCTCTGGCGCGCGGGTTACAACATCCTCCTCTTCGATTACCGTGGCTGCGGCGAGAGCGACCCCGCGCCCCTCTCGGTCGGCTTCTACGAGCAGCGCGACCTGCGCGCCGCGATCGCCTGGGCGCGCGGGCGGGTGCCGGGCGCGCGCCTCGGCCTGATGGGCTTCTCGATGGGAGCCGCACTGTCGATCCTCGCCGCCGCGACCGACCCATCGATCCGTGTCGTCGTCGCCGATTCCGCTTATGCCACCCTCCAGGGGGTCGTCGCGAACGCCTACGGGCGCTACCGCGTCCCGGCCTGGCCCTTCCTCGCGCTCAGCGACCGGTACAACGGCTGGCGCTACGGCTATCGCTACGGCGCGCTGCGTCCGGTCGAGGTCGTCGGGCAGCTCGCGCCGCGCCCGTTGCTGATCATCCACGGCACCCGCGATGCGGTGACGCCGGTCGCCCACGCCCACCACCTGTACGATGCGGCTGGTGAGCCGAAAGAGCTGTGGATCGCGGAGGGCGCGTACCATTGCGGGGCCTACTTCCTCGACCGCGAACGCTACGTCGCGCGCGTCGCCGACTTCTTCGCGCGCGGCCTCGCCTGATCGCGCAACGCCGACAGCTTGACGAAACGAACATCTGTCCGTATGCTACCCGTACGGTCACGATGTGCGGCGCGTCGGCACGGGCGGATGAGGGAGCCATGAGCGAGACGGACGAGCGGCCAGCGCGCGGCGCACGACCGCAACAGGCGGCACTCTTCGAGGTCGGCAAGAGCGGCAAGGTCGGTACGGGGGTCGCCACCGTCTCGGCGCTCGCGCCCGACGCGCCGGTCGCGGTGGCGATTTACTGGTATCGGCGCTATCTGGAGCAGGGCGGGCACGCCCGCAACACGATCGAGTCGTACTGCTACGATCTCGCCCTGTTCGAGGGGCAGACCCGCCCCAAGGCGATCGAGGCGCTCAAGGCGCGCGACATCGCCCACTTCCTCGGCGAGAGCGAGACGCGGTCCACGCGCAAGCGCCGCCTGACCTCGCTCAGCGGCTTCTTCAAGTATCTGGTCGGCGCGGCGAAGGTGCTGCCCGCCGATCCGAGCGAGAACTTCTACCCGGACCCGATCCCGCTGAAGACCCCGCGCCCCCTCTTCGCCGCCGAGCAGGAACGCCTGCTGGCGGCGGCGGCGGCGGATAGCGCCCGCGCGCATGCGGCCCTCTGGCTGATGCTGCGCCTTGGCCTCTCGCGCGGGGAACTGCTGACCCTGCGGACCGATCACATCGACCTGGTCGATCCCCAGGCTCCGGTTGTCTACATCTACTACGACAATCCCCGCTGGAAGGGGAAAGAGCGCCATCTGGCGGCCCCGCCGGAGTTCGCCGCGATCTACGAGCGTCTGCTGGATGAGTACGCGCCGGACGGCACACTTTTCCCGATCCTGCCGCAGTCGGTGAACAAGATCGTGGAGCGCGTGGTCGAGGCGGCGGGGCTTGGCCGGGATGACATCACCCCGCAGACGCTGCGCGACTCCTACGCGGTCGATCAGGCGCGCGCGGGGGCCGATGAGGATCGCCTGATCGCTGTCCTCGGCCTGGCGGACGATCCGCGCAACCGACACAGTGTCGGGCGCTACCTGAAACTCGGCGCACCGCCCCTCTGATTGCCGGCTAACCGCATCGTTCGGGAGAGGTTTGGGTCTGGGTACTTGCCCGGCCCCGCAACGTGCTTCCGCGATACATACCTCACGGGCGATCAGGATTTGAGGGCGAGACGATGGAGGCCGAGGGCGAGGTCGGCCAACTGATCGGCATCCTGGATCTGTCCCAGCCAGCGCGTCGGGATCGCCGCGATCCCTTCGCGTGCCCCGGCGAGCGCCCCGGCCACCGCGCCGACACCGTCGGCGTCGTCCCCCAGGTTGACTGCCGCGATCACCACCTCCTCGAAACCGTCGTGGTTTTCCAGGGCCCAGAGGGCCGCACCGAGCGTTTCCAGCACGAAGCCGCCGCTGCGCACCGCCGCGCGTGACCGGCGCGGGGCGGCGCAGACGACGTCGCGCACGGCCTGCTCGGGGATCTGCGCGGCCACCCGCTCGATCATGCCCTCACGGCGCCCATGCAGCAGTTCGCCGATCGCCAGATCGGCGGCGAGGGCGCTCCAGACCGAGAGGGGGTGGGCGTGGGTCAACTCCGAAACGAGGCGACCATCGCGGAGCAAGGCCGCCGGGCGGCGCGCATGGAACAGGCCGAGCGGGGCGCTGCGCGTGAGGCTGCCATTCCCCGCCGCCCGCCCGGCGAGTTCGCGGGCCACGCGCGCGCCCACATCCGCCCAAGGCTGACCTTGCTCGTGGTAGCGGATAGCGGTGCGCGTGATGTAGCCCGCGTCTTTCGGCCCGCTCCGGAGCCAGACGCCGAACTCGGCGGCGATGTCGGGCGGATCGACCGCGCCGCGCGCGATGATGCTCCGCGTGATGACCAGGGCGAGCTGGGTGTCGTCGGTGTACTCGCCCGGATCGAGATTCAGCCAACCGCCTCCCAAGAAGTCGCGCACCTCGCCGTAGCTATCGGCGATCTCCGCGCGGGGCATGAATTCGAGCGGCGCGCCGAGCGCATCACCGATCGCCAGTCCGACCAAACACCCGACAAACTGTCCGCGCGGCAAGGACTCCGTCACGCCAATCCTCTCACGCTGATGGCCGGGAACCGATGGTATACTCTTGCGTAACTATAATACGGGTGAGGGCGGTTCGGTGCCGAGGAGTTGCTGCATGGTCCCTGTCGTGTTCGGTGTCATGAGCTGGATCGTCAACATTTTCCCGTGGGTCATGATGGCCGGCTGGCTCGTTGGTATGGCCGATCCGTCGGGTCGCTGGACGGCGACGCGCGTGCTCAATGCGATTACCCTGCCCTTCATTCGGCTGACCAGTGGCATGTTACCGCGAATCGGCCAGTTGGACATCTCCCCGCTGCTCGTCTTCCTCCTCTCGTACGTCGTCAGTTTTTTACTCGGCAGGCTCTACCAGACCTGGTTCTGAGCGCGCCCTCACTCGGGAGTGATCGATGCCCATGTCGCTGATCGGTATTCTCGGCTACTTCATCCAGATCCTGCAATTCGTCTTCCTCGCGCGTCTCGTCGCCCAACTCTTCGACGCGCAGGCGCGTAACCCGATCACCCGCTTCTTGCTCCAACTGACCGAGCCGATCCTGGCCCCGATCCGCCGCCTGATGCCCGCCACCGGGGGGCTCGACTTCTCGCCGACGATCGTATTAGTGTTGTTGTTCTTCTTGCAACGCTTCCTGATCTCGTCGTTCTAGTACACAGCGGCGGAAATATCGCGATGGTAGACTGGGCGTCTGCGTCGCGCAGCGAGGGCGGCGGCACGAAGGGAGGCGCGGATGCGCGGGCCGCAACCAGTCGCGATTGCGCTGAGCGAGGC
>JAABUN010003821.1_pt1 | contig 22125 bp, 24 predicted proteins | sample 5559311 | NCBI WGS metagenome assembly JAABUN01 (sample SAMN10711877, study PRJNA513370) | rock metagenome | isolation source: Antarctica rocks | place: Antarctica: Victoria Land, Siegfried Peak sud
GGCACCCCGGTGAGCGGGATCGTCGTAGTGGCGCGGTGATGGAGCGCGACTGCCAACCGCCGGGCCGCGCTCTTGCTTGCCGACCGCGGCAGCAGCGATGCGAGCGCCGACTGAGACGACTGAGTTTCGTCCATCTCGAGCGTCTCAGAGAGCCGGCTGAGACGCCTGCTCGCACGCGAGAGGAAAGTGCAGCTCAGGGTTGAACGCCCCTGCCCGCCGCCCCGCTGGGGCAAGAGCGGCGCCCCTCGATCTAGCTGCGGCCGTCGTGGAGGAACCCCCGGACCGCGTCGTTGAACTCCTTGTGTGCTTCGACGTTGCAGACATGACCGGCGTCCGGCAGGACGACGAGCCTCGAGCCGGAGATAGCCGCATGCAGGGCCTCGGCGACCGCGAGCGGCGCTCGCACCCCCCGGTCGCCGCACACCAGCAACGTCGGAACGTCGATGTCGGGCAGCACGTCGCGGACGTCCTCGGCGGACGCCCGCGCCATGGCCCGAAACCCGCGCGGATGGAACGCCTGCATGCTGGCGCGGAAGTCGTCGACCGTCCCACGCGGCATCGCTTTGGAAAACATCGTCGGCAGCAACGCAGCTACGAACGCCTCCGGCGTGCCATCGGCCAACGCGAGCGCCTGACGAAGGCGCTGCTCGGCGACATCGGGAGCCAGCGACCCGGCCCAGCCCGCGTATGCCGACGCCAGGATCAGGGCGCTCGACCTGGCGGAGTGGCGCCGCTGGAGCGCAAGGGCGAGGATGCCCCCGAACGACAGCCCGGCCACATGCGCACCATCGAGACCCAACTTGTCGAGGAACCGGGCGAGGCAGTCGGCGTACGCATCCAGGCCGAACCGTTCGGGCGGGTCGGTTGAGCGACCGGCCCCCGGAGCGTCCCACGCGACGACCGTGAACTCATCAGAGAGCCCGTCGAGCTGCCTCCGCCACGTCGTCGGCCCGTCTCCCACGTAGCCGTGGAGGAGCACAAGCGCCGGCCCGCTCCCGGCGCGTTCATAGGCGATGTGGAGCCCGTCGACCTCGACCATCTCCATGACACGCCTCCGCGACGGTGTCGACCGGGCCAGCTTCGCACAGATCGAGTAGAACCGGGACCCATCGAGCGCTCCAGGCCGTACGCTCCTGGCTAGCGCCACATGCGGTCTCTGCGTCGGAGGCTCGAGACGCTGAGTCGGACGACCAGGCGTCATCGGTCAGGGGGAGCCCTCCAGGCGCTCGCTTCTCAGACCGAAGGCAGTCCGTACACGGTCAAGCCGCGCTCTCGCGGATCGTCTGAGGCAGCAGGTGACGCTCACGCGTTGCGGGGAGGCGAAAGCGGCCTCGCCGAGGCCGTCACGCTGGTTTAGGCTTCCGGCGGGTATGGAGACGACCGATTACAGGCGCGCGAGCCATGCAGTGTGGGAGACGATGGCGCCGGGTTGGGACGAACGTCACGCCTACTTCGAGGAGATCGCTCGGCCCGTAACTGAAAAGATGCTCGCGCTCCTCGACCCGTCTCCGGGAGATGAGATCCCCGATCTAGCGGCGGGCACGGGAGTCATAGGGTTCTCCGCGGCCGCGCTCGTTGGATCGACCGGACGGGTGATCGTCAGCGACTTCGCCGGCGCATGGTCGAGGCTGCCAGTCGCCGAGCGGAGGAGCTCGGCCTCGACAACGTCGAGTGTCGCGTCCTCGATGCCGAGCGTCTCGACCTCCATGGTCCGCGGACGGTGTCCTCTGCCGCTGGGGCTACATGCTCATGGCGGATGCGGCCGCCGCGCTTCGAGAGACGCGCCGCGTGCTGCGAGCGGACGGGCGGGTGGCGTGCGCGGTCTTCGCCGGACCCGAGCAGAACCCGTGGGCCGCGCTTCCCTCACGCGTGCTCCAGGAGCGCGGTCACATCCCGCCGCCCGGAGCCAGAGCACCCGGAATCCTCGCGCTCGCCGACCGGGATCGCCTACGCCGCCTCTTCACCGAAGCCGGTTTCTCAGATCCCGCGATCGAGGAGGTTGCGTTCGCCTTCCGATTCGCAGGCATGGACGAGTACTGGGAGTTCCTCAACGGCGCGGCCGGCGCGATCGCGATGGTGCTCCGCCGTCTGGGCGAGGACGAGCGGGAGCGATTCGCGGTCAGATAGCCGAGCAGCTCGGCGCCTTCGGCGCCTCGGGGCAGATCGAGTTGCCTGCCACGTCGCTCGTCGTGTCGGCGTCGTAGCTCGACGCGCTGCTGCCTCTACCCCGCGCTATCGCTTGCTCGACGAGCGAGCGTCTGCGGCCCGGCGCCTGAGGCACCTGCCTCGGGCGAGGACCGGCAGCGAGAGCAGCAGTGTGCAGGGGTGTGGAGGAGGGAGCGCCACTCCACGGTTTGATTGACGGCGGGGTCTTCCGTGCGACGCGGCGGTCGCGTGGGCGCGAGCGGCCATGGTCGCGAGGCGACGGCGTCCTCCGCCGCAGCGGGTTCTGATCGGTGATCCGAAGGGAACTAAGCTAAGGGAACGCTCGACTGTATCGCCGCCTTCGGTCGCACCGACTTTCGCGACGACCTCGAGAAGACGTGCCGACGCTCATCATCCACGGCGACGGCGACGCCATCGTCCTGTTCGAGGTGAGCGGCAAGGGTACTCACGGGGCGATCAACGGGAGCGAGCTCGCGCTCATCAAGGGCGCCCCGCACGGGCTCAACGCCACCCATGCCGAGGAGTTCACTCGCGCGCTGCTGGCGTTCTTGGCTGGCTGACCTGCTTCGGAGGCGCATGTGCGTAGGAGAAGTTCGATCGTCGCTACCGGCGCCGGCGGCCGCCGGCGCCGCGGCCGCGGGGCCTGCGTTTGTTCTCGGAGATGAACAACTCCGACAACCCGTACAGCGCCTACCACGGCCGCGGCCGCGGCCGCGGCGCCGGGCAGCGCCAGTACTGGTTTCGGCAGCGGTGGCGCCGCGTCGTGCTCATCGTTCGCGGAGGCGATGTCGCCGTCATCAACCGTCGGCTGCGCGCTCGGGCTGCCCGCCCTTCGCCGGCTCCCGCGGGCGTGCGGGTCGGCTGCTTCCCCCGATCTCTACGCGGCGCTGGCGGACGACCCGCCGGACCACGTCATCACGCTGTGAGAGGACCAAACTGGCCCTCGGTGGGCTCCGCTCAGCAGAACCACGGCTCGGTGAGCCGTGGCCTCCCTTCGGTCGATCCCATGGGGATGGCCTCCGGCTCCGGGCCGCCCGCCGCGCCGGTCGCCTCGCGCACCGCCGCGCGGATGCGCGCGAACGTCAGGCCCGTCGCCTCCTGCGCGGCGGCGCTCTGCTCGACCAGCGCGCTGAGGCGGCCCTGCAGCCGGTCGGCCGCCGGGTCCGCCGACCGCCACGGGTAGCTGAGGCGCTCGGCCTCGTAGGGGCCGAGGTGCTCGCGCAGGTCCTCGCGCTCCAGCAGCAGCGAGCCCTCGGGCACGAGCAGCCGGATCGTGTACTGCACCGCGTCGACGTTGGCCACCAGGTCGTGCGCGGCGACGAAGTCGACGATCTCCAGCACGTCACGCGGGCTCGTCCACGGGGTGAAGGGCATGAACGAGGGCCGGGTCTCGATTCCGTGCTCGCGCAGCAGGTCGATGGCGAGCACCGCCTCGGCGGTCGTGTGGCCCTTGTCGAGGCGGACGAGGATCTCGTCGTTGACGCTCTCCAGCGCGCAGACGACGAACAGGCAGCCCGAGGCGGCCATCTCCTCCCACACCCCGGCGTGCTCGAGCACGTGCTCGACCTTCGTCGTGCAGTCGAAGGTCAGCTCCGGGCGGCGCTCGTGCAGCGCGCGCACGATCGCCAGAGAGTGGCGCCAGCCGTTGAGGAAGTCGGGGTCGCCGAACGTGATGTGGCGCGCGCCCATGCCCGCCAGGCGCTCGACGTCGCGCAGGACGGTCTCGGCCTGCACGACGCGGATGCGCCCGTCGTAGACGGTGGGGACCGGGCAGTGCCGGCAGCGGTGCACGCACCCGTGGCTGGCCTCCACGTACCCGACCAGCCGCTCCTCCCCGCCCACCGCCAGGCGGGCGTAGCGCTCGAGTCCGGGCAGCAGCTCGCGCGCCGGCGGGTCGAAGGTGCCGCGCTGCAGGTGGATGATCGGCCGATCGGCGGCCGGGGCGGGCGCGCACGGGGCCGCCAGCTCGTCCACCCAGGCCGCGAGCGCCGGCTCGTACTCGCCGGCGATCGCGCGCGCGGCGAGCTCACCCTCGACCAGCTCGCGGCTGACCGTGGCATAGAGCCCGTAGAAGCAGATCGGCAGCCCGGGGTGCTCGCGGCGCACTCGGCGGCCGGCGCTGAGCGCCAGGCGCATGGCGGTGTGCATGGGCACCGAGAAGCCGACCGCCTGCGTCCACTCCAGGGCGCCGGGGTCCCACGGCTGCACGCTGAGGTCCAGGCAGCGGACCTCGTGCCCGGCGCGGCGCAGCGCGGCCGCCGGCGAGGCGACGTGCAACGGCTGGTGGCCCAGCTCGTAGGTGGAGATCAGCAGGACGCGCACGAGTGACCCACGCTAGCGCGCGCAATCCGGCTCGGGCGCGGGCGGCTCGATGCGGATCCGCAGGCGGGCGTGCGCGTCGCGCAGGGAGCGCTCGACCGCGTCGGCGCTCGCCCCGCGCGCGAACAGGAAGCCCAGGTAGCGGTCGCCGTCGGGCAGCGGCACCACGGGGCGGCCGCGGGCGATCGTGATCTCCAGCCCGCCGATGCCCTCCACCGCGCGCGCCTGCTCCTGCCCCTCGACCACGCGCAGCGTGCCGGCCCGGGGGATCGGGATCATCATCACGCCGGACGCCGTCGACTCCCGCGCCAGGTCCTCGAGCCCGAGGCCCAGGGCGTGGCGCAGGATCACCTGCTCCAGGCTGACGCCGGCGCCGAAGCGCAGGGCGCGCGAGCACAGGCCGCCGATCGACCGGGCCGCCAGCTCGAGCACGCTCACGCGCTCGCCGTCCACGCGCAGCTCGGCGTGGATCGGTCCCTCCCGCAGGCCCAACGTACGCGCCGCCCGCGCAGTGACCGCCTCGACCTCGGCCAGGACGGCGGCCGGCAGCCGCGAGGGCGTGACGTACAGCGTCTCCTCGAAGTATGGCCCCTCGAGCGGGTCGGGCTTGTCGAAGACCGCCAGCACCTCCAGACGGCCGCCGCGCAGCAGCCCCTCGATCGCCACCTCCGCGCCGGGCAGGTAGCTCTCCAGCAGCAGCGGCGCCCCGGCCGGCTCCTGACCGGCGGCCAGGATGCCCCGGACGCGCTCGGCGGTCGCCCGCGCCTGCTCGGCGTCGTCGGCCCGGATCACCCCGCGGCTGCCCGACAGCCCTAGCGGCTTGACGACGCAGGGAAGGCCCACGTCGCGCGCCACGGCCGCGACGTCGGCTCCGGAGGGCAGCAGGGCGAAGCGCGGCTGCGGGACGCCGGCCTCCGCGAGCGCCCGGCGCATCGCCGCCTTGTCGCGCGTGCGAGCGACGGCGGCCGGCGGGTTGTGGGGCAGCCCGAGGCGCTCGGCGCCCAGCGCGGCGGCCATCACGCCCTGGTCGTCGACGCCCACGACCGCGGCGAACGGGGTCTCCCGGGCACGCCCGGCGATCTGCTCGGCCGCGTGTGCCGGGTCCGACAGGCGGAGGGTGAGCGCACGTTCGCCCATCGCCGCCGACATCGCCGCCCGGCGCTCGGAGGCCACCGTGACCGCGACGCCGAGCTCGCGCGCCGCCGTCAGGAAGTCCGGCGCCCGGTAGGTGGCCGACGGCAGGATCAAAAGAAGGCGGTCCACGGCGCTATCGTAGATTGGTGGCCGACGCAGCCCCTGCCCTCCTCGCCATTACGGCATCGGCCCTCGAGCGCGTGCGCGACTTCCGCGCCGCCGCGCCCGACCCGAGCGGTCGCGTGCTGTCCGTGCGGGTCACCGGCGCGGCCGACGGCAAGTACGTCTGCGCGCTGTCGCTCGAGCCGCTGGCCAAGGTCCGCGCCGGCGACACCGTGCAGCACGAGGGGGATCTCGCCATCGTGGTGGCCGGCGACAGCGTCGCGCAGCTGCGCGGGGCCACGGTCGACTGGAGCGAGGACCCGCTGCACAGCGGCTTCGCGGTCGTCAACCCGAACAAGCCGCCTCCTCCGCCCCTCACCCTCCCCACCCTCCCGATGAGCCCGGGAGCCGGCCCCGCCGGCCGCCCTCCGGGTCCGCCTCCAACGCCCGGGGCCGGGCTGGACACCGACGTCGCCCGCCGCGTCACGGCCGTGCTCGACCGCGAGGTCAACCCGAGCATCGCCAGCCACGGCGGACACGCCGAGCTCGCGGGCATCGAGGGCGCCACCGCCTATCTGCGCCTGGGCGGGGGATGTCAGGGCTGCGGCATGGCCACAGTCACCCTCAGCCAGGGCATCGAGGTGGCGATCACTCAGACGGTCTCCGAGATCGACTGCGTCGTCGACGTCACCGACCACGCCTCCGGCACCAACCCGTACTTCGAGCAGGCCAAGAAGTAGCCGGTCCGCGCGGCCGTTGACGAGCCGTCGCGCCCACGCGGCCGTGGTGGACGCATGGACGCGTTCGATCTCCGTGCGCCTGGACCCCATCGACTTCGACACCGGGGCCGCCCGCTGCGATCCGCCATAGCGCAAGCGCCTGAGCGCTGAGCCTCGCCGGCCCGGACGAGAGCCCGAAGGCGGCTGGACAGTAGCCGGCGTCCTTGCGGACGCGGCGCACGATCGTCGTGGCGTGGGAGGCTCGCAAGAGTCCTGCTGACACCTCGTCCGTCGGCCTCCCTCGGGCGCGTCGCCGGCGCGCTGCAACAGCCTGCCGCCAGGACGACGCCACCAGTCGCCGGACTCGCGCGATCAAGCGCACGAGCGAGTCGCGCTGCTCCTCTTCGACGAAACCAGCACCCAGGTGTCAAGGCCGGTCGAAATGTGGACCACGCACGCCGTCGAAAAGTGGACCACCTGCGGCCCGCGCCGTCAGCCGCCGGCGGCCTGCTGGAGCGCCCGCCGGGCCTCGTCGTCCATCGTGCGCAGGTAGGGCGCGACGAGCTCGCCGTAGTCGGCCTTGCGCGCGGCGGCCAGATCCTTCCAGCCGGTGACCGAGCCGCGGCACTGCGCGGCACCGCACAGGCACACGGCCGGGAAGTGGTCGATCGTGAAGTTGCGCATGGCGTAGTCGAACGTCAGCTCCTGCCCGGCGCCGATCGGCTGGCGGGCGACGAAGTCGAAGGCCTGCCCGTCGTTGAGGCGGACGCCGCAGTTGGGGTCGCAAGAGTGGTTGACCTTCGGTCCCAGGCCCCCGTGGCGCGCCCAGCGGCCGGGACCCACCTGCGTCGCGTGCGAGTCGTTGCCCGTCTGCGCCCCGACCAGGAAGCCGACCATGACGGTCTCGCCGGCCGCGAACGGGCGTGTGGCCAAAACCCCCTCGCCCTTGCCGTCGGCCGTGCGGCGCAGCTCGACGCCCTCCTCCTCGGGAACCTGGGAGCTGCTCGCCTCGCGCTCCGCGAGGACCGGCGATCTGCTGCCACGCGACGCGGTGGCGCCTGGCGGCCTGGACGGACGAACGTGGGGCAAGGGAACCCCTTTCGGTGGACGCCCTAGAAGGACGAGCATAGCCCCGGGCCGTCCGAGCCCCCCGGCGGCTCCCGGAGCACGACTCGTGTTGTGAGTCGGAAGTTCGAGGGCACTCCACGGCGCGGGGTCGTCTCGGTCGGCACCCGGTGCCCGCAGCCGGACCACCAGTACGACGGAGGGCACGGCGCGACTGCCCCATCACTCGCGCCGCTCGCGCCAGACCACCTGCGCCCACCACGCGGCGAATCGCGACAGGTCAGCGGGACACTCAGGACACAAACGTGGGGCATCACGAGCCCGAACGCGGGTTGGTCGCCGACAGCGCGCGCCGCTCCGCCAAATAGCACTGCAACAACGACGCCAACTACCGCTGAAGATCACAGCAGAGCGCTTCGACGCCGCCGGCCACGCGGGGTTCCCAGGACGTGTCGCGGGCTGCGAGGCTACTGGGCGCCGCGCATCTGGGGCGACCGACATGGCGCCGATCGCATACCGAGCCCGCTGCCGCTGCTCCTCGAAGAAACGAACACCGCGGTTGACGTTCGTCGATGCGCCGTTCGCTACCGCCTTGGACGACGAGCGGGCGCCTCGCCTGTCACCGACGTCGCTTCCGCAAATCGCGGAGGCTGTCGCACAAAAGGCACGGAACCCGGTGCATCAATCGGTCGTGGGATAACAACGGTCAGGTTCGCTGCACTCAGTGATCGAGCGTGGGGAGGCCGTCGAAACGGGCCAAATTGGGCCTGCTTGTCCCACCGCTTCTCGCGCGGGCCGATTCCACGGATTTGTGCAACAGCCTCCGCGCGAAGCGGGAGCGCCAGCCGTCAGCGGTGCACGTCGGCGCACGTCTTTCGCGGCGCCCTCAAGGCCGGCGTCTTGAACACCACGCTGATCCTGCGGCGCCGCGCTTGGGCGCACGTGCGGCGCGTCGGCTTGCGGTACTCGATCTCGAAGATCGGCTTGCCCGCCCGGGAGAAGGGCGCGTACTCGCCGCAGTTGCGCTGCTCGATGCACTCCTCGACGATCACCCAGTCGAAGTACGGTGCGAGCGTGCTCGCCTGAGGGCCGTCGTTCTTCAGTCCGATGCTCAGCTCGCGCGCGTGCGCCTCGTTCGCCAGCCACGTGTTGAAGCGGAGTTGATCGGTCGCCGTCAGTGGGAAGCCGGTGTCGTTCTCAAAGCCGTTGAGTTGTCGGGATCGACGCCGTCGAAGCCCTTCGCCCGGCACGCGTCGATGCGGGCGCGCAGGATCGGCGCCAGCAGATCGATCCGGCGGATGTCCAGCCAGCGCTCCTCCGGGAATCCCTCGTACTCCTTCCCGAGCACTTCAGGCGGGAAGTCGTTCTTGTCGTTTCGGAAGTCCTCCCACGCGCCTGCGTTGATGTAGCACGCAACCTTGCGGTGGCGGCGCTGGAGCGCCCTGACCGTCCTGGTCTGCTCGTCGCCGTCGAAGTCGAAGAATCGCGCGCGTACCGAGGTGTCGATGCGGCCCTGGAACTGGATCTGCCACGGCGACGTGGTCGCCCTCGGCCTGTAGCAGCCTGCGCAGGACGTCAGCCGCGGAAGCTCCTGCGCCGCGCCGACGACCGGCGCACCCAGGACGCTGGTGGTCAGCGTCAGTGCGATGAGGGCGAGCACGACTTCGGATTCTCTCAGCGACAGCGAAGCGCGCAGTCGAGCACATGTCTTTCACAACGTGCGCAGCGCCGGCCGCTAGCGTGGCAGGCGATGCGAGTGGCGCGCGTGATCGCGGTGCTCGAGCCGGGCGGCGCCCAGCTCGGCGCGCTCCGCCTTTCATTGGCGCTTCGAGCCCATGGCATCGAGTCGCGCTGGCTCGCGGGGCACGCGACGCGCGCAGGTCTTGCTTTGTTCCGGGCACACGGGGTCGAGGTCGAGGTGCTCGGCGGGGGGCCGGCGCTTCAGTACGCGCGCCGTCGCGCCTTCGCGGAGCGTCTCGCCGTCGCGCTCCGCGACGAGGACGTTGTGCACGCGCACATGTTCGGTGCCTGGTGGGCGGCTGCGCGGGCCGTACCGGACGGCATGGCGCTCGCGGCGAGTGAACATAACGCGCTCCAGTGGCCCGGCCGCGCACCGGCTCGTGCGCTGCGCGAGGCGCTTGCCCGTGTCGACCTGTTCTTCGCTCATGGGCCCGCGGCACGCAGCGAGATCCTCGCCGCGGGACTTCCACTCGCGCGCATGTGCGAGGGGATCTCGCCGATCGCCGGCACGGCCGTGTCTCCAATGCCCGGCCTGCCGTCGCCGCGCATCGTCTTCGCCGGGCGGCTGCACCCCGAGAAGGGCCCCGATCTGCTGCTCGATGCACTCGCGCGGCTGGCGGAGCCGCCGCCCGCGTTCCTGCTCGGAGCCGGAGCGATGGAGCCCGAGCTGCGACGCCGCGCGGCGCGCCTCGGCATCGCTGGGCGCGTGCACTTCGAGGGCTGGCGCGACGACCCGGCGGCCTGGATCGCCGGCGCTTCCGTCTGCGTCGTCCCGTCGCGCTTTGACGCCTGGTCGCAGACCGCCGCGCTCGCCATGGGTCTGGGCGTGCCGGTCGTGGCTACCGCGGTGGAAGGGCTCCCGGGCGTGCTCGGCGACGGCCGCGGCGTGCTGGTGGCGCCGGAGGACCCGGCCGCGCTGGCCGCGGCGATCGAGGGCGTACTGAGCGGGCGCCTGCGCACGGACGTGCGCGCAGCGCACCTCTATGCGCGCGGCTTCAGGCCGCAGGCGGTCGCCGCCCGCTACGCCGCCGCCTATCGCGACCTGTGCGCGACCTCCGGCGTGGTGAACGCCGCAGCGGCCGCCTGAGTAACGGCGTGGACACAGCGGGTCCGCGAGGCTTCCGGTATCGAGCAGCCGGCGGCCCATCGGCCGATCGGCGTCACGCTCGCGATTCGCGCGCATTGCGACAGCGAACTCAGCGACGGCGAAGGCGCTCGGAACTCGTCCGGAGCGGGCGTCTCAGGCATCCGAGGGGAGACGCTCGTTCATCGCAACGCGGGGACGGTGCCGTTCGAACGAGCGGACGGAAACGTCATCGGGTTGCAGATCAGTGGCTAGCGCGGCCTAAGCCTGAGGTCTTGTGGGTCGGGGAAGCAGCTCGTGGGCGGCCGTGCGGCGCGTGTTTGGGCAGTCGGGATTGCCGTCGCGCGGCGCGGTGCTCGTGGCAGTCTTCGTCGGCGTCGGTCAGGCGAGATGTGGGAGCGTGCGGATGCGCGTGAGCGCGTCGATGAAGTTTTGTGCCCGGGGCCAGCGTGCCGGGAGATGCAGCGTCCAGCGCCGGGCGGTGCGCGTCAGGCGGCCGGGCAGGCTGAACAGGCGCCGACGGATCGTTGCGGCAGCGCGCGGCGTCGGGTCACTGAGGCCGAGCATGGCGGTCCAGCGCCCTAGGTTGTGCGCGAGGCATGCGATGACCGTCCAAGCGCTGTTGGCGCTGTAGTGCCCCGACGGGAAGTGCGCCAGTGCCTGAGCCTTCAGATCGCGGATGACCAGCTCGACCTGGGCGTGCTGGCGGTGCTCAGAGTCGACATCGTGCAGCATCCACGCGGTTGGTGATGAATGCGTGGTGGCGCCAGTAGCTGAACAGTTCGGTCTGGCCTTCTTGGGCGTGTAGATGCACGCGCCGGACGATCAGGCGCTCGTCGCCGAGCGTCGTTTCGGCGAGCTCGCAGACCCCCGAGTCGGGGCCTTCACCGACCGCCGCGTCTTCCGCTACTGGACGCTCGTGGGCATCGTCAACGGCTGGCCCCACGGCGACCCCGTGCCCGAAGACGCGGTGGATGCCTGGGAGTGGGTACACGAAGGCGCTTCGCGTGCACGCCGGCTAGTTTCCTGCCGGGAACGCCCCGCCGTCTCGCTGAGGGATCCGTCATTGGAGCGGGACGAGCGTGCCTGCGGTCGACTCATGGGACGGTGACGCGTGCGTCGACCGTCGTCCAGCGCCGGTCGAACGTCCACACGGCGTCGGCGCCGATGAGATCGGCCACGACAAGCGCGATCGCGTCCGGCAAGCTCAGAGCGCGGTGACGCGCTTTGAGATCCGCTGCGGCATCCGCGATCGCCGCGGTCACCGGGATAGTCTCACAGCCGTCGATGAAGTCCTGGGCGGCGGTCAACGCAGCGCCTCCCGCCCGAGAGGGTCCGACCAAGACCTCCGCGCGCGTGGTGGCCGCGATCACGAGCTCATCGTTGCTCGCCGTCGCTACGGCGGCCGACGCGGCGCGGTGATGAGCGTCATCGGCGGCGAGTGCGGCGATCACGACGCTCGCGTCGAGGACGATCAGGCGCGCCACTCGGCGCGAAGCTCGTTCAGGTAACCAGACGGGTAAACCGAGGCGTCGAGCGTTCCCATCGCGGCAAGCAGCCGGGCGCGTCGCTGCGCACGCTCAGCTTGACCGGCCGGAGCGCCGAGCAGCTCATGACGAACTGCCGTACGGATGAGCTCCGCTTCGCTCGTGCCGCGCTCCTTCGCCGCCTGCTTGAGATCTCGGTGCAGGTCGTCCGGCAGATAGATCGTTGTCTTGACCACGAACCGCAGGCTACCACACGTTACGTATGGCACCCGCGTCTCGCTCACGGATCCCCCTTCGGAGCCACTGTGAGGCCGCCAGAGCCGACCCGATAGTTGACTGGACGCTTCCGCTGTGGGCCCGACCGTCATGGCTCTAGACGGGGTCTACAGAGAGTTCGTGCAGAAACCCGGGGTAGGGACCCGCAACGAGGGCGAGCGTCGGCCTCCCCGTTGCATGGATACGACAGTCAGCGCGTCGCTGCTGCCTCTCCACGGATGCAGGAGCGGCACGGGCTTCGATCGCGCGCGACGGACGCCTGCTGCGCGTTCCCAAGCAGGCCTCTCGGGCACCCGAGCGGAGACGCTCGCTCATCGTCCGGAGCGAGCGTCCGCACCGGCTCGGCGGAGACGACCGCATTCACGCGAGGCTGTCGCACAAACTGGTCCACGAACCGGTGCGTCAATCAGTCGTGGGACCACAGTCCTCGCTCCGCCCTTGGAACGCGTACCGGTGGGACGGCGCCGCCGTTGGAGCGCTTTGTGAGCGCCTCTGTCCCACCGTTGCCGGCGCAAGAACTTCTCGGCTACTTATGCGACAGCCTCACGCGAATGCGAAACGCGTCCTCGGCTCCGGCCGCTGCCGCCTTGCGTGGACACAAGCACACTGGTCCCCGTCGCATAGGCGCTCAGCCATCGCATCGGTGCCCGCACCCTGGAGCCGCCCAGCACGCACCGTCGACGTGTCGTTCGCTTGCTGATCGCCTGGGCTCGGGCGCCAAATGCCGAGAAGGGGCGGCTCATCGCCGAGACGACTCCTGGCGGGGAGACGGGATAGCGAGCTACGGCGAGCCGTCAGGGCGAGCTAAGAGCTGTTTATTGGGATGAGTGTGTTCGGTTCGGCAGCCCTCGCTCGGACGAGGGCGGACAGCACCACCGGGACCGATAGGTCGGCATCAAGGTCGATGTGGCCGCCACCATGGGCCTCGATGTGCCAGCCGTTGATGACCTCAACAGGCGTCTGGTCGCGCTCGGTCAGCAACGTCGCAGCTTTTGCTGCGCGCTCGTGCACCGAGGCGATGGATCCCGCGTTCCGCAGGGCAGTGCCGCGCAGAAGCTCCGACAGCAGCTCTGTTTTCGCTGCCATACCGAACGTCAGCGCGCCGTGACCCTGGCCGTCCAGCTCCCATGCCAGCTCGTCGTGCATGCTGGCCGCGAAGCCATCGATAAGCAGGAAGTCCGTCTTCTGGCGGCCATCCACGACGAAGTCCGTCAAGACGCGTGCTGCGTGGCACGAGTCGAGCACCACCGCCACGCGCCGCTTCACACGGTTCTCTCTGGCCGGAGCGAGGATCGCCTCGAGCATGTCGGCCGCGGAGATGCCGCCATCGCGCAGGATCAGGTCGCCGGCCTCAGAACCATGGCCGGCGAACGCGAAGTTGACTTGCCCGCCACCCCAGTCCGACTCGTGGGAGAACGCCTCGACAGCCAAAGAGGCGTTGTAGAGCGCGACGAGGACGTCGAGGCGTGTCGGCTCCACGAGCAGAACATGAAAATCCACCCGCGGCGCTTCGCGCTTGAACTCTTCGTGCCAGTAGCGAGCGTCGGCGTCGGTATGAGCAAGCTTGGCGCCATCACGTGACCGCCGCGTGCCGCTGGGCCCGCCCCGCAGCGTCGCCTCGGCGGGACCGTCGGACGCCACGGCGACCGACGCAACGTAGTTGTAGTCCGGATGGGGCACTCGAGGGCATCGTAAGGGCGCCGCGGCGATGGTCGAAGCACCGGGACTGACCTCTGCGCCGCTCCTGTCCGAGCTAGCCCGCCACTCTGCTGCATGCCGGGGAAGACACAGTTATTGGGGGCGTCCTCGCGGATTTAAGCCCAGAGGGTCTCCGTCGTGCAGTCGATGGCAAGGTGCAGGAGAATTTCGCGCGTGCCGCCGCCCTCGACGAAGACCAACGAGCCGGCCGACTTCCAACCGAGCCCACGGCCGTTGCGAACCGGCCTCTATATGGGCTGACTCTTCGGCGGTCACCGCGCACCAACAAGCGCTGCCTGGTAGCCGGCCGGCGTCCACGACTGGGGCCGGCCGACCGCGCTGCCGCTTTGAGCCTGCAACCAGTCAAGTCGCGGTTCGTGGTGTAGTTCGTCGTCGGACGTTCAGGCGGCTTGGAGCTGGGCGGGGTTGTCGTTTGCTTCTGCTGATGGGTGATGCGAAGTTCCTCGGACCAAGACGGCAGAGAGTGATTCTTGGGACAGGTAGCGCCGTCCGACCAGCCACTCGTCGTTCTGCTCGAGCAACAGCGCGCCGGCAAGGCGGAGCAGCGAGGCATCGTTGGGGAAGATCCCGATGACGTCGGAGCGGCGGCCGATCTCGCGGTTGACTCGCTCGAGCGGGTTCGTGGACCGCAACTTCGACCAGTGCTCGGCGGGGAACGCGTAGAACGCGAGCAGGTCGGGCTCGGCGGCTTCGAGGAGCCGTGCGACCTTCGGCGCCGGGCGGGTGAGCCGGTCGACGACCTCTGAGAGCGCCTGGCGGGCCGCTTCGTGATCGCGGCGCGGAACACGCCGCGGATCGCGGCGGCGACCATCGGCTGCTGGATCTTGCCGACGTGGCCAAGCATGTCGCGCAAGAAGTGGACAGTGCAGCGCTGCCACGGGCAGCCCAGGACCTGCCCGATCGCGGCCTTCAGCCCAGCGTGGGCGTCGGACACGCAGAGCGAGACGCCGGTCAGGCCGCGAGCTCTGAGCGAGCGCAGGAACTCGCGCCAGAACGCCTCGGTCTCGCACTCACCGACGTCAATGCCGAGCACCTCGCGCCGCCCCGAATGGTGGACGCCATAGGCGATGACCAGGCACTTCTGCCGGACGCCGCCCGGCTCCCGGACCCGCTCGACCTTCGCATCGAGCCACAGGTACGGATAGCGCGCCTCGCCGAGCGGCCGCTCCCGGAACGCCACAACCTGGTCATCCAGGCCGGCACAGAGCCGGGAGACTTGGTCCTTGCCCATCGCCTGAATCCCGAGCTGCTCGACGAGCCGCTCGACCTTGCGGGTCGAGACCCCGTTGACATATGCCTCCTGGACGACGGCGACCAGCGCCTGCTCGGACCGCTTCCTGGGCTCGAGGAAACTCGGGAAGTACGCTGGCCCGGACCGCAGCTTCGGGATCGCGAGGTCGATCTCACCGGCCCGCGTCTTCCACCCCCGCGCCCGGTAGCCGTTGCGCTGCGCGAGGCGTTCACCCGGCGCCCGTTCACCGTGCTCCGCGCCGACCAGCGCTGTCACTTCGGCCTCCATCAGCTCCGCCACCATCGCCGCCACCGACTCGCGGATCACGTCGACATGATCGCTACTCATCATCGTCTCGACCGCCCGCTCGGCAGCCGTCTTCCTCTGGCCCTCGGCCATCGTGGTGTCTCCTCTGGTCGTCGGGTTAGGACTTCTGTGCCGGAAGTCCGACGAACACGAGCCCACGGTGGCCGACCACATCACCGGCCGCTTCGAGCTCGAGCTACACCACTTCTACCGACTTGACCCTGCAACCGATAGTCCGGGTTTGCCGGCGCGTGAGTGCTGCTTCGCGCGGAGGGTGTCGCGGAAAGGTGTGTGAGTCCTGCGGGTTATCGCCGTCGCGATGAACGGGTGTTCGTGGCGCGAACCGATCGGGCGGCCCCCCGCGTCGCAACCCGCCGGGCCGATGCTGGCGCCCGACGGTCAGGCGGTGGCGAGTTGGTGTCGGTGGAGCTTGAGCAGGTTGTGGGTGGCGGTCAGCAGACGCCATTCCGATCTGACGGCTGATCGTCCGCGGCGCAGGAAGCGGTCGGCGCCGCGGTTGCTCTTGATCTGGCCGAACACGGGCTCCACGCTGCCTTGGCGCTTGAGATAGAGCTGCTTGCCCCAGCCGGTCGCGAGCACCCTGCGGGCAAAGTCATAACGGCCGCCGCGCCGCCCAGGCCGTGGCTCTTTGCGGCGGTCGGCGTCGGGCGCGACGAGCGTCGGGATGCCCTCGCCGCAGAGCGCCTCGATCGCGCTGTTGGGTCCAGTAGCCCGCGTCGGCCAACACCACGCCGGGCAGCTCGGCGACGCCGGCCGCGTGCAGTTCTTCTCCGGCGGCCGTGACCATCGGATGCAGGTTGGCGGTGTCGAGTGACTCGATGCTGATCTCCGCGGCGAGGATGATCTGACCTTCGCCGACGACGGCCTGGGCGTTGTAGCCCTGCACCCACCCGCGTGTCGTCTTGAGATTGCGCGAGTCGGGATCGGTGACGTTGATCTTGCGGTCCGCAAGATCACTCAGCGGATAGGGCTTGATGTTGTGCCGCGCGCCGGCCATCCGGCGCGATCCATCGCTGGCGATCCCAGCCGCTAACCAGGCCGCGTGCTCGGCGATCACCCGCCGCTCGAGCTCATCGTCCTGGCGCAGCCGGCGCCGGCACTCGCGCAGCCGCTCGCCGCGGTCGCGCGGAATCAACGTGGCGTCCGCCTCGCGCTCGGCATCCAACGCCTGTTTGGCCTCGCGCAACCGCCGCCGGCGATCGCCGCTCGTGCGCAGCCCCTCGGGCAGCTCGTCGCCGCGCGCGTCGCCGTAGAGCTCGTCCTCGGCGGCGTCGAGATCGGCCGCTTCTTCGAGAATCTCGCGCGCGATGTCGTCGTAGCTGCGCGTTGCGTGATGCGTCGCGGCGGCGGCGATCTTGGTGCCGTCGACCGCGACGATGCCGACCTTGACCAGGCCGCTGCGCGCGCACAACCTCAGCACCTCGCCGAACCATTCGCTGATCGCGTTCTCATGCCGCGCCCGGAACCGCGCGATCGTCGCGTGATCGGGGACCTGATTGGCGCTGATGACGCGAAACGCGACATCGTCGCGGCAGCCGCGACATCGTCGCGGCAGCGACGCTCGATCGCGCGCGAGGACCGCACCAGGATCGCATAGGCATAAAGCATCAGCGCGACCATCATCGCCGGATCATGTGCCGCCCGGCCGTGCCCGTCGAGGCGATAGGCGGCATAGAACGCGGCGAGATCCATCTCGGCGACCGCCTCCAGGACAAGCCACGCGAGGTGGTCCTCCGGCAGCCACTCCCGCACGCTCGGCGGCAGCAACAGCTCCTGCTCTCGATCACACGCCAAGAAGTTCTGAGGCATGCCGAAATCGTCTTAAACCCGCCGGACAGCACCACCGTTTGTGCGACACCCTCCGCGACGAGCGGGCGTTGTCACCGGCATAGCGACAGGACGTCAACGAGGCCAGCGCATTCCCTGTCGGACGCCGCTCTCAGGCTCGCCACTCCCACCGTCGGTTAGCGCTCGACGTGGCGTTCCGTTAGTCGACTATAAAAGCACGGTAATTGGGTTCTGGCCGCCCTTCAGTGGAAGCAGATGGACAACCGAGCCCCCTAGATAATTAGCCGACATGGCCTCATCGGTGGGAGCGAGGGCCAGACCACGTCTTCCTGGAGTGATGTTGGGATCTAGATCCCAACCGTCGACGCTCCAGACGCCGCGGATGATTCCGTCATGGACGCAGAACACGAATTTATAGGCGCGTTGCTTCATGCGCCATTCGCGACGGGTGATTTCGCACATCTCCGGCTCCGCCATCCCGTATCGGTACTTCTCGCGCGGACGGATCAGCAGGGCAGGGCGCATCTCAGGAGGGATCTCCACCCGGCGGGGACTGAGGGGGAGGAGCTCGTCCAGCGTGGCCCAGCCGACCTCCTGGGAGCGGTGGCCGGCAACCTCGTTTGCTGAGGTCCACCAACTTACAGTGCTTGAGGGCATCGATGACCGCGCCTTCGACGTGCAACGCGACATCGTCGGTCAGCCCGTGCCGCGCGATCTCAACGACAACTTCATGCCCAGCAGCATGGATCGCTCTGATCCGATCGGTCTTCGGGCGCAGTAGCGACGAGCCGTCGGACTTCGCATAACGCGCATGCTCGTATGCACGATTCCCACTGCCCTTGCCCACGTAGAAAATCGTGCCGCACCTGGGATCCCGAAGCGCATAGACGTAGACCATCAGTCGCTCGGCAATGCCCGGGAGAAAGCTGAGTCGCTGAGACTCTAGGTCCGGCATCCTCGCAATCTAGTCGTCGAGACACTGCTGGCCGATCCGACGCCCCTGGGTACCATCTGGAATCGAATTCGAGCTCGATCGCCGCTACGGCATCCGTGGCAATCACTACTCCGTCTCCAAGAAATGGCTTCAGGGGTACCTGAACGAGTTTGTCTGGCTCTACAGCCGCCGCTCGACTAAGCGCGTCTTCAGGTCCCGCATGAAGTCCTCGCGCCCCGGGACGGGAATTTCCACGCCCTTCGGCGTGAACTGCTTAGGCTCTGGCTTGTCCTGATCGTCCTTCACGGGAACAGACGATGCCGCATCCGCTAGACGACGCTTACGAGAAGGTCTCGGGAGCAGCCAAGCACTTCGACGCTCTCCGCGCCAAAGTCAACGAGTTTGACCAGGCAAACCCGAACCCCTTCCGGCCCGTGATCGATCCGCAAACGGGAGAGCACGTCATCGATGTCGGGGACCCGCCCGTGCTGTCGCCAGAATGGAGTCGGATGGTCGGGGACATCGCGCACAACTTGCGATCGGCGCTCGATTACCTCGTCTATGAACTCTCGGCCGAGGGCGGGGGGGACCCGGGGAGAGAACGCACCGCTTTCCCGATCTCCGAGGACAAGGGGGAGTACTGGAAGCCGAAGGGGCGACGCAAGATCAGCTATCGGGACCATTGCCTCGCTGGCGTTGCCGACTCCAACAAGACCAAGATCGACGACATTCAGCCGTACCACCGCAAGGATCCGACCCGGACACATCTCTCCCGGCTCAATCATCTCTCGAATCGGGACAAGCACCGGACAGCCCACCCCGCGTACTCGATGTTCGAGACACCCGGCCACATCGTCAGCACGGAGCACGGCGAGACGCTGAGCCATGTCGAGATCCGGTACAGACCCGGCACCCATGATTTCAGCGTGCAGGCAAAAATCGAGCGCGAGCCGCGGCCCGGACGCAGCATCGGGATGCGTGCAGATCGCAAGCCGCAAATGGATCGACGCATCGGCGTGACGATCGCATTCGGAGATCGCCGAATCACTCTCGACGACCTGCGCGCCATGATCAGGCACGTCAAAGGCATCTTGGACTGGTTCAAGCCCGCCTTCGGTGCAGCCTCCATCACCAACTAGCCCAGAGTCATCGTCGTCTGCGCCGAACGAGGGGCGCTGTCGACGTAGGCCTCATTATCGAGCGGACTTACGGAGCCCGAGGTAGTCTCGCCTGAGGCGAGCGCCCGGCTTGACATCGAGTGCGGGAATAGTCTGGCTGATGCTCTTCTTCGCCCCCCTCCTGGTCGCGTTGCTGCGCGACGAACTCGCGAACGACGTTGGCCGCGAGGTCCTGGCCGACGGCATGCGGCTACTGACAGCCATTGACGCGCGATACGGGCCAGCTCCTGCGGCTGACCCCTTGGCGCCGCGGCACGCCTCTTCGTGAAGTGGTCATAAGGAGTCTTCACGGGCATCCGGAGCGCGCCGAGCGGCTCGGCGGCGCCGCGCAGGGCCTGCGCCGAACGGGGGATCGTGCGTGGCTGGCCGTCTACGCCATCGACCCTCCCGGTTTCACCCGAGCCGTAGCCGCCCACCCCGGGGCCACGTGCTCTCTCGAGGCCCGGGCCTGCCGAGCTATACCGACGACAAGGGCAACTGGACCGAGGCGATCGGCGTCCTCTCCCTGGTGGTGGAGGGCGTCCTGCTCATGCTCGTGCTGGCCATGCTGCGCGCCGAGCGCCGCACCGCGGTAGCGGAGCCCGCGAATGGAGGGCCCCGTCGCGAGGGCTCGACGCTTCAGCGGGCGACCAGGCCCGGGGAGAGAGCGTCGAGGGTGCGGTAGTGGCCCTTGCCGGAGGTCTTTGCCTGGTACATCGCCTGGTCGGCGTCCCGGAGGAGCTGCTCGAGCGGCTGGTGCGGAGTGCCAACGGCCACACCGACGCTGGCGTGGACGGTGCCGCAGTCCACTTCGGTGAGCGCGAAGGGCTCGCGAAGCGCTTCTAGGATGCGCGTCGCCACGTACTCGACGCGGGCGCGGCCGGCGTCGTTGAGCAGCACGGCGAACTCGTCCCCGCCCAGCCGGGCGATGGTGTCCGTCCCGCGCACGCAGGCGGCCAGGCGCCGGGCGACGGCGACGAGCAGGGCATCGCCGACGGTGTGCCCGAATCGGTCGTTGATCTGCTTGAAGTCGTCGAGGTCGATGTACAGCAACGCCACGTCGGCCAGGTCGGCGGAGTTCTCGGTGTGGGTCAGGCGCTCCGTGAGCAGCCGGCGATTGGCCAGGCCCGTCAGCGGATCGTGGCGGACCAGGTGCTCGAGCTCGCGCTCGAGCGCCTGCCGATCGGCCAGCGTGCGGTCGAGGAAGCTCACGAGTCCGGCCATGCGGGCGAGGACGAGCGCGAACAGGACGATCCCTCCCACGGCCGTGACCACGAGGCCGTTCAGGTGGCCCGTGAGCACCTGGCCGAGCAGCACCCCCGGGGCGAGCAGGGAGGCGAGGGTGAGGACGATCAGGCGGCGCCCGGGAACCCGAGCGCTCAGGGGAGGCAGCGGCTGGGCGAGGGCGGGCATGCTGGGATGCAGAGCGGCGGCCCCCAGGCCGACGTTGTAGGTGAGGAGCAGCGCATCGACGGCGTGGCCCGTGTGATAGGCGCCGCTGAGGTTCAGCAGCGCGAAGATCGTGTCGGCGGCGAGCTGGACCACGAGTGTCGCGCCGAGCAGCCGGAACGCCGGGATGCCCGCGTCGCGGCCCACAAAGAGGCGCGCCCCGATGAGCAGCACGAGCAGATCGCAGGCCGGATAGCCGAGCGAGGTGAGCTTGCCGCCGAGCGCGAGCGACGGATCGCGGGCCAGCGGCGACATCAGGAAGACCCAGGAGACGACGCCGAACCCTGTGGTGATGATCGCGGCGTCGATCAGCGCAGAGACGTCGCGGCCCGGGTTGCGGCGTCGTATGAGCAGCAGCAGGCCGGTCGCCTCCACGAGGTACCCGCCGAGGAACAGCGCGTCGCCCGGGGAAGGGAACGGATCGATGTGCAGGACGCTGTCGTAGACGAGCCAGACCGTGTTCCCCGCCCCGGTGAGCAGGCAGTAGGCGGCGAGCAGCCGCCAGGCCCACGCCTCGGCCGGCTTGTGCAAGCGCAGACCGACCAGGATGGCGGCGGCTCCAATCGCGTTGGTGGCGATGAAGGCGACGTTCTGGCTGGTCGCGGACGGCAGCAGGAAGTAGGTCAACAGCCCGAACGAGCAGGCGACGGCGTACCACCCCCACGCGCGGGCGCGCCAGCCAGGCCGTGGGGGGTGCCGCTCGACCGGTGCTTTCACGCCCATAGGCGGGTCATCGGTCGGGCGGCCGGGCGCTTGAACCGCCGAGCGGCGGTCACCCTCCGGTGAGGTACTTCTCATAGCGCGCGCTACGTGGTGCGGTCGCGCGAGGGCGTCGAACTCGCCGATGATTGACGAGTTTGTCGATCGTGTCGGTGATCGGCGACATCGGGCGCTTTGAGTCTTCCAGGCAGCTGGTCAGCTACTTCGGTCTCGGACCCCAGGGTCCGGCAATCTGGTGAGCGAGCCGCTCGGCACGGCCACATCTCACGCGAAGGGCAGGCACATGCCCGCGGACTGCTCGTCGAGGCGGCACACTCGGCGGTCCGTTCGCCTGGGCCGCTTCGCGCGTTCTACCAGCGCATACGCAGCCGGCGAGGCACGAAGATCGCGATCTGCGCGACGGCGCAAAAGCTGCTGACGATCGCTTGGCAGCTGCTGACCAAGCAAGAGCCCTACCGGTATGAAGCGCCGAGCGCGACGCGCCGCAAGGTCCGGCTGCTGCAGCGGGCCGCGGGTCGCACTGAGTTGGTCAGTCTGGCGGGAGAGCGCGAGGCGCGAGTCATCGAGCGCCGTCTGCTGGAGATGTGCAGATGCACTACGAGGCTCACGTCGCGCAGCGCGTCTCGCTCTCACAGGTCGGCAGCGCCCGACCTAGTCGCGCCTGACTGCGCCATCGGCGATGTCTCGATTCTTCTCGAGTGGATCTCG
>JAABUN010003822.1_pt1 | contig 22121 bp, 16 predicted proteins | sample 5559311 | NCBI WGS metagenome assembly JAABUN01 (sample SAMN10711877, study PRJNA513370) | rock metagenome | isolation source: Antarctica rocks | place: Antarctica: Victoria Land, Siegfried Peak sud
ACTCCTGACGGCGAACCCGGATGTTTCAACATCAGCCAGTTTCGCTGCTCGGGTGGTGGTCATGCTGTCTCGCTCCTCGTGTCCGGTCACAAACTGTCGGGGAGAGAACCCCCCGGCCCCCTCCCCATCTCGCTCCGGCTCCGTCGCCTGCGGGCGACTCTGCCCGGACCGGATGGAGAGGGGGAGTCGTCACCGCCAACTCCTGTGAGCCGCGCTGTAACGCGCCAGGATCGACGGGTTGAACGCCGTGCTGCTGGCCCGCCTCGCCCAGCGCGTCGAGCCACCAGTCCGGCCGCTGCCCGATGCCGCCACCCAGGACAGGAGAGGCTGGTCGCTGAGCACAACCGGTTTCGGACGGCACGCCCGGTGGTCCGGCCCCGGCTCGTGGCCCATATTGCCTTTCTCCGCGCGGATCTGGCGGCTGTGGACCGGGAGCTGGCGCAGCAGATCGAGCAGCGTCCGATCTGGCGGGCGCGGGACGCGCCGTTGCGGATCGTGCCGGGAGTTGGGCCGGTCCTGGCGACGACGCTGCTGACCGAGCTGCCCGAGCTGGGCCAGGGGGCCGGACGATCGCGGCGCTGGTCGGGGTGGCGCTACTCCATCACGACAGCGGTGGACGGCGGGGGCGGCGGGTGATCTGGGGCGGTCGGGCCCCGGTGCGGGCGGTGCGGTCTATGGCGACGTTGTCGGCGGTGCGGTACACCCCGGTGATCCGGGCCTTCACCCAGCGGCTCACGGCGGTGGGCAAGCCGGCCAAGGTGATGCTGACAGCGTGCATGCACAAGCTGCTGACCATACTCAATACCACGCCACGCCACGGGGAGCCGTGGCGGACCGCGGCAATGGGCGGACGGCGAGCGGGTCCACCGCGGCATCCCATGGTCGCCGGAGCTCCACCGCAGTGATCGGCGCTTGATCGCCAACACAGATGCTCCCCGCGGCGGCCGAGAGGGAAGCCAGGCACTCACACGAAGTGCGCATAAGTGCGCTGGTCCTTAATCAGATTACGTTTCACACCAACCGCGGTCGCGGCGCCGCACAGCTTCGGTTGACACGGTCTCATAACTCCCTGTGCGGGAATCCGCAGTTTCGGGCGATTTTTGCATCCATGAACACAACTTTCGGGGCGGGCTATCGGGCCCACGATATGGCTTAGGATGCATCTGCAAGGCCTGCGAAGGCGGGGTTTTAGGGAGTGCCGGAGAACCGCCGCCCTAGCGGAGGTTGCGGAGAGTCGGGTCGAGAAGGTGGCGTAGCCAGTCGCCGATCAGGCTGACGGTCAGCACGGTCAGCACGGTCAGCACGGTCAGCATGAGCGCGATCCCCGGCATGACGCTGATCCACCCAGGCAGGCGGGAGAATTCATGCTGTATCTGTTTTCTTGCTTGGGAGTCACTGCGCTGTGAGATTCAAATGATGGACGCTGGCCCAAAATACCTTAGTGACTGGTAATCTTGATCGTCACCACTCAGGAACGCTCGAGCCGCCCGGATTCATCACGTCGGGGACCCGCTGGATCGAATGGGCACCTGGTCCCGGGGCACGCTCGCGATGTGGATTCCATGCCAGCGCACCCGTTCCTATTCCGCGGTCGCCCAGGGTCAGCGGCGCAGTTCGTATCGGTAGTCAAAGTGTTCCGGGAAGTGCCAACGGAACGGGATCGCCGCCGACGAGCCCAATGATCTCAAGTGCGCATTCCATGCTGGCAGGGGCGAAGCACTCTGCAAACGATCCTCGTTGTAACTGCAATATCAAGCCGCTTCAGCTCGGTCTCGCTCCCGCATGGCGACAGCCTTCGACCTGAGATGGGCACCCCGGGTGGAAATGAGCGTCCTTTCTGAAAGGGAGTGAACCCGTTCTTGTCGTATCCCCCTCACCAGTCGGCCGGCCCTCATCGGATGGGACGGGAGGAAATCGTTGGCGATGAGGAACGAGTCGCCCTACGAGCTGGTCCAACTAAAGAGTGGCGATCGAGACCGACATGGCGAGTAACAACGGGAGTCGCCGGATGGCCAAGAGCGTCCACTCCTCAACCTTTACGGACCGGGAACGCAAGCGGGGCATCCTGGCCATCTACCTCAATACGGGATTGATGTACGGCGGCTTCTTCATGGTCATCCCATTGATCGCGATTCACTACCAGTCTGATCTGGGCTGGTCCGCGACGACGATTGGCGCCGTCCTGGCGGTTCGGCAAATCGTTCAGCAGGGGCTTGCCCTGATCGGCGGGATCGTCGCCGACCGGGTCGGCGTCCGGCTGCCAATCGTCCTCGGCCTTCTGGTCCGGGCGGCCGGCTTCGGCTGGATGGCTTTCGCCGAGACTCCCGTCGCGTTGTTCGGTGCAGCCATCCTGGCGGCGCTCGGCGGGTCCCTGTTCGAAGCTCCGAAATCGGCGGCCGGTGCGGCGCTGACCACGCCGGCTGAGCGCCCCGCCTTCTATCGGACGCTGGGCATCGTCGGAAACATCGGGATGGCGGTCGGTCCGGCCCTCGGCGCGCTCCTGCTTCGGTTCGATTTCAGCATCGTCTGCCTGGCCGCCGCCGCGGTCTTCGTCGTTGCCGCGGTCCTCGCGATCGCCTGGCTGCCACCGGTTCGCGTATCGAGTGGACCGACGAAGCATCTCGCGGATGGGATGGTGCTGGCGCTACGGGACCGTCGCTTCGTCCTGCTCACCGTTCTGGTGATGGGTTTCTGGTTCCTGGCGGTGCAATACAGCATCACGATCCCGCTCATGGTCAAGGCGGTTGGCGGCTCGAACGATGACGTTGGTCTGGTCCTGTTCATTTACTCAATGGTGACGATCATCGCGCAGTACCCTCTGCTCCGGCTTCTCGAAGGTCGCCTGTCAACGATGTCCACGCTGAGCGGTGGTCTTGGGCTGATGGCGGTCGGACTGGGTTCGATCGCGTTCGTCGTCTCGCTCTGGCCGTTGGTCGCCTGTATGGTCGTCTTTGCCATTGGCAATCTGCTCGCCCAGCCAACGATGAACACCGCCACCGCTCGGCTCGTCAATCCGGCCGCCCTTGGCTCGTACTTCGCGGTCGGCGCGTATGCGCTCGCCATCGGGGGAGGCGTAGGCAACTACGCGGGTGGAGCGTTGTTTCAACTTGGCCAGTCGGCCGACATGTTGGCGATCCCGTGGCTCACCTTTGGCGCGGTCGGCCTTCTTGCCGCCGCAGGTTTCGTCTGGTTCGCCCGGGTCTGGTATCCGGGTGACGCCTACGAGACGTCGGAACTCCCATCGCTGGAGCGGGAGATGGCCACCCCATCGCCGTCCGGTCCAGCCGTCGTTCGCCGTTGAACCCTTCGGCCCCTCAACGACCCGGGCCGAGCTCGATCAAAGTGGAGTGCAAGGGGCAGCCAGTTTGGCGGGCACGGTCAAGCCAAACGCAAAGCTGGGGGTCTTTGATCCCCAGCTTTGCGTTTGGCGTTTGGCGTTTTGACGACTCGGATGGGTCAGCGGGTCTTGAGGGCCATCTTCTGGAGCTGGTTCAGGGAGATGCCCTGATCCTTGATGTAGGCCTCGACACCCATCTTGTCGATGCAGCGCATCGCGTGGGTCGAGATCCGGAGCCGGAGACTCTTGCCCAATGACGGGACGTAGATGCTCTTGTCGTGGATGTTCGCGTCCCAGCGGCGGTTGGTGCGGCGCTTGGAGAACGAGACGTTGTGGCCGAGCGTCGGCTTCTTTCCACTGAGCTGGCAGACCTGACTCATCGGGTGCTTCCTTGCTGATTGGCCGGGGCGGCGTCACGCGCAACGCGATCAGCAGATCGTTCGCACACCGGATCGGGTCGATCGAAGTGCGCCTTCCGGGTCGGCGCGCAGACATCAGGGGATTGTAGCGAATCGGAGGTCATCACGCAACGTTGGCGATCCGGAGTTGAGGGCCCGTCAGCCACTGGCTCCCGGTCGCCAGCTCTCGACCTCTTCCATCGCCAGCCGCAGTTGCATGACGAGGTCGTCGTCGTCACCCATCGTCGGCTGGTCGATCAGGTAGTTCGTCCGGGCCGGCGACGACCCAGGCGCCTGCTCCTCGGCCTGGCCGATGACCCGCAGCCCGGAGCCGTCCAGCGACTGGACCATGAGTTGCCGTCGCCTCTGGTCGTTCGGGCTCTGCCAGCGGAGCAGCAGTGCAACCCCGGAGGGCAGCGCCCCGGCTCGGCTGGTCAGGGGGATGACTCCGCTCTGGAGAGGGACTGGCCAGCCCGCCACGAGGCGTTCGCCTGCCTCCCGGAACCGGGCCGAGGTGCGACCGAGCAGACTCTGCTCGGGGAACGGGGACGGCGGCTGGGCAAACTGGAGGTCGACCGGCCGGGTTTGCGGCGTGGATCGGTTGCCCGCCGGAGCCTGCGGAGGACGGCCGGTCGCCCGATTGACCCTGGCCCGAAACGAGCGTGAGCGGAACGCCCAGACCCCGAACACGATTGCCGACCCATGGACGATCAGCGCGACGGTCGAGACGATCGGCGCGTCAAAGCTGTACATCTGCCGGAAGTCGCCGTTGAGCGTGGACGAGAAGTCGAGCAGTGGGTAGACGATCAGCGCGTTGACGCCTGAGATCAGCGCGAACTGAATGAGCAGCTCGTTGATCGGCGCCCGGAATGGCGGTCGCCGGAGCAGCGCCGCTGCTACCGCGGCGAGGCAGAGCACGATGTTGACGGCGGTTCCGGCTGCCGCGACGACAGTTACCTGGGTGGCGCTGAACGGTTCGCGGTAGGCGACGAAACCGGCAAAGACGTAGTAGCCGAAGTCGGTGACCGTGCCACCGAAACTCCAGACAGCGGCGGCGTGGCCAAACTCATGGAGCGCCACGGAGATCGGAACCAGCAGGAAGAACGACGCCTGACCGATCAGCAGACGGTCATTGGCGGTGAACGTCCGGTCCCAGAGCGAGGGCCATGCCTTCACGACCTGGTAGAGGACGCGCACGCCGATCACGCAGTAGATCAGGCTAATGATGGCGAAGGTGCCGAATGTCACGGGCTGACCTGTCAATCGGAGCGGCACGACATGACGAAGCTGTGCCAGAAATCTCATGGTCCGTCGTCTCGGCCGTCCCAGTATGCGCCATTGACGGTGTCGTCGGCCTGCGCCGGACGCCAGCCGTGCCGAACGGCGTGCGGCGCCAGGGGGGAGAACGTGGCTGCCGTTTGACCCTCGAGGTTTATCAGGTCTCACTGGGTGCCCCGGAGCGGACCTCTCTCCCGGCCCCACTCTGGGCACTTGGGGAGCCGACGCCACTTCAGCGACGGAGCAAATCAGGTGAGTCGGAGAGAGGAGACGGGTACCGCAACGAGTGGTGTTACGACTCAGCGATCGACCGTTGACAGACCACTAGTCCTCGTTGGCTTCGGGTGGGGCGTAAGCCGGTGCTTCGCGGTCGACTCGCCGGGCAGGTGCCGGCCGCTGAGCGGAGGAGGACCATGGCGTTGACTGGACCAGGGCTGGCGACGGGGACGCAAGGACTGGAATCTCATGGAAGGAGTCCGTCGTGGAGGCCGGGTGCGAACTGAACCCTTCTCGCCAGACAAGGATCACGACGGCAGCGAGCCCGGCGACCACACCGCCGATGCCGATCGCGACCGGGGCACCGTAGGACTCCGCGAGGAAGCCGGTCAGGAGGGCGCCGATCGGGATGGTGCCGGTGAAAACGGTCATGTAGACACTCATTACCCGGCCACGCAGGGCGTCAGGGGCGGAACTCTGCACGATGGTGTTGGCGGTGGCGCTTGTCGTACTCATGAAGAACCCGGCGATCGCGAGCGCCGGCAGGACCGCGAGCAGCGGCAATGCGCTGGCGCTCAAGATGGCCAGGACGATCTCGACACCACCGAGGATGATCGCGCTGATATAGAGCTGGCGGCGGGTACGCCGCCTTGAGGAGAAGGCAAGATTCAGGGCGCCAAGCAGCGAACCGACACCCATCCCGGCGGTCAGAAGGCCCAGACCACCAGAACCGAGATGGAAGTTTTCGGTCGCCAGCAGCGGTATCCAGATGTTGAAATTCATGGCGAACGTGGCGACGAACCCGATCAGGAGGGTTGGCAACATGACCGACTCGGTCTGGCGGACGAACCGAAGTCCCTCCATCAACTTCTCGACGTTGTCGTGAGCACGCGCCGGAGCGACGAACGTGAGCTTGATCTTCCGGAACATGAACAGTCCGAAGAGATAGCAGCCGGCGTTGATGGCGAAGCACACTGCCGGCCCGAACTGCCAGATCAGGACGCCGGCGATGCTTGGACCGACGACCCGACCGACGTTGAAGACGGCCGCATTCAACGAGATCGCATTGAGGAGATCCTTGCGCTCGACCAGTTCACAGATCATCGCCTGTCGCGCTGGCTGATTGAAGGCGTTCGCGATTCCAAGAACCAGGGCGAAGGCAAACACCTGATTGAGGGATGCTCGGTCGATGATGATCAGGACTGCCTGGGCAGCCGCGAGGGAGAGGTTGACCGCCTGCGTGAGATTGACAAGATCTCGCTTGTTGATCCGGTCGGCAACGACGCCGGCGTAGAGACCGAACAGCAGCACGGGACCGAAGTTCAACGCGTTGGTGAGGCCGAGATCGAACGCCGAACCGTTCAGGGTTGTCAGAACGAGCCAGGATAGCGCCAGGGTCTGCATCCACATTCCGATGACAGACGGCAGTTGCCCAATGAAGAAGTACTTGTAGTTCTGATAATGGAGGGCGGCGAATCCGTCCTGCCTGCTTGAGCGACCGATGCGAGGAACCAGATCCGGTCGGTCGGTCGGCGCTCCCGGAATCCTTTGCCGACCAGAATCGGAGTCGCTCGTGGAGGTCATGAGACGTATCAACTCCGCCATACCGTGACCGCGGGTCCCGATGGGCGGGCGGCGGCATGGGCAATCTTTAGTAAGGATACCGCACAATCACACGATTTGGTAGGCGAGCTCGTGTCCCGTTTGCCGGAAACAGCCAGAATCAGGCCGAAAATCTGAGGGACCACCACGTTTCCGCGGCGGTCCCTCGGTAGGAAGGCAATGGCGACGCAGGGATCAGGCGCCAGGGTAGACGATGGTCTCCACCGTCAGATAGGGCGGCAGCCCACTCTCTCGACTACCAACGGAGGTTGCACTGTCCGGAAGGCCGATCAGAACGAAGGTCACCACGCCGCTGGAAGCGACGGTCCCAGTCACGTCGATCGTGACGCGGCCGCCTGGAGCGACCCAGTCGACCCAGACCGGGCTACCGTACTGGTCGACCGCGCTGACCGGCTGGGCAGGTCGCGTGTTCCAGGTTGCCCCATATTCATCGACGTACGCTCCTGGGATCGCGAGGAACTCGCCGCCGGTCGCCCCGTTCGCTCCGGTCCCGGCAAGGGAGAGCGTGGCGGAGACCACACTGCCCGGCGCGGCGACCAATGAGACATCGAAGGTGAGATAGCTGACCGCGCCATCCGGTCCGCCGAAGGTCAGGTCCCCGGCCAGGTCGGGGGACTGCGCGGTGTCCGGCGAGGCGGACGTCACGCTGGTGTCAGCGACCGGGTAGATCGTCTGAACCTGCGTCTCTGGTACCGGCTCAAGGGTCACGGTCGGCTCCTCCGTCGGCGTGGCGGTCGGCTCCTCCGTCGGCGTGGCGGTGGGTTCTTCCGTGACAATCACCGTCGCCGTCGCCGTCGGTGCTACGGTCGGTGCTACGGTCGGTGCTACGGTCGTGGTCGACTCGAAGGTCGTAGCGATCGTTGGGCTGGGATCGAACGATGGTTCTTTCGCCGCAGTAGGGGTGGTCGACGCCTCCGTGGAACCGTCGCCATCCGACGCCGGCTCGGGAGGTTCGGATGGCGCGGCAGTTGGTTCCGTAGCTGGAGCCGCGGTTGGGTCAAGTGTCAGGATCGGGTCGAGCACCACCGACCTGGTTGGAGCCACCTCGACGGTCGGGTCAGCCGCCAGAATCGTCGCAGTGGGCGCGACCGTCGGGATCGTCACCGTCACCTCCGGCGGGGTTGCCATTCGGCTCTCCATGCTGGGCCCAGGAGAGGCCGCGTTGGTCGTCGTCGGATTGGGCGGGACTCCGGTCGTAAGGGTCGCGAGAGTCGTTGAAGTCGCTGTTGGAACGTCCCCAGCGGGAATCGGCCTTTGTGCCGCTCCCGAGGCTCCAGTCACCTGCTCCGTCGAAGCAGGAGTTCCAACGGTCGAGACGGAAACAGCCGGTTGGTGTTCACTGGCGGTGACCGTCTGTACCTCGGCTGTCCCTGGTGGAACGGAAAGGGATGCGGCTCCTGGCGCTAGGGTTGCCGTTCGTGGCGGGCGAGTGGTCCGAGCGGTTTCAACGGAGAGGGATGCGGCCTGTGGCTCCAGGGTCGCTGGACGTGGCGGACGAGTGGCCCCTGCGGTCTGAACGGACAGGGATGCGACTTGTGCCTCCAGGGTTGCAGGTCGTGGCGGACGAGTGGCCTGCGTGGTCGGTGTCGGCGTACGGGCGACCTGGGTCGGTGACCATGGTGTGGCCGTGGCCGTGGCCGCTCTCAAGGTGGCGGTCGCCGCTCGCGGAGTTGCCGTCGCCGGTCGCGCAGTTGCCGTCTGGGTGCTTGGGGTCTGGGTCGCAGGCCGTGGAGTGGCGGTCACCGGTCGCGGAGTTGCCGTCTGGGTGCTCGGGGTCTGGGTCGCGGGCCTCGGTGTGGCGGTCGCCGGACGTGGGGTGACGGTCGGTGTGACGCTGGGTTGCGGGGTTCCACCGCCCGCGCTCGCGCCCGCTGGCGGGTTGGCGGAGGATTGACCGCATGCCTGCGCTGCGGCACTGGAGTTCTCTCCGCTCTGCCAGAGCATCGTGACCGTCACGCCGCCAGCGGACGCACCGGCGATGTTGAAGCCGAGGTCGACCCAGCTGCCGTCACCGATATCGATCGCCGAACTGTTGCCGACCTCGTACCCCTTGTTGGAGATACCGATGCCGGAAGGAGCGACTCCGTATCCGACATCCAGTCCATCACGGGCGGCCTGGGCGCCGGGGTATCCCTGACGGAGGATGTTCGGGTTGCTGGAAAGGGTGTTGAGGAAACGCGATGAGGTCGGGTTCCACCAGTCGTCCTGCGTGAACCACGGTCCGGTGTCCTCGATCGGGGCCACGATGCAACGGTTGTTGGCCGGGTTGATGATTCGGACATAGCAGGCTGAACCGCATTCGGTCCGGATTCCCCAGAGCGGGTGGGGGACGCCGGGCGCGAGCCAGGGGCAGGACGAGGCCGTGCAAGCCGGTAGTGAGACGAACCGATCCAGCGTCTGGATGACATGGCCGCTCGACGTCGTCCCGCCGACGAGGCCCTCACGAGTGGCGTTGATGACGAAGGTGCCGTTACCGGCGCTTGGTGGCCCGACCGGCCCGCCGGACCCGGTGCCCGCGACGCGATAAGTCGTGTTCGCCGAGACGGAACCAGCGATGACCGTGACCGGGTAGGTCGTGTTGGCGGTCGCCGTCGGGACGGTAAAGGAGCAGGCGAACGTGCCGCTGGCAGTGACCGTCGCCGAACAGAGCGCCGTCCCGCCTGAGCCGGAGGTCCGGTTCCAGTAAGCCGTCGCGAACTGGCCAGCCGGCATCCCCTGAGCGGACAGATTCGCCGACGTTCCGGACGCTCCGCCGGTCGGGTCGACCGCGATCGACTGGCCGACGAAGTACCTTGTCGACGCCAGGCGTCCACTGACCTGGCCGACGAGATTGAGGGTGTGGTTCCCATAGGAGAGGAACGGGACCGTCATCAGGTGGGAGATCGTCCCGGAGCTGTTCGCGGTGACGCGCGTGACGATGGAGCCGCTATCCCAGCGGAGATTGACCGCTTCGTTGGCGCTGAAGCCACCAGCCGAGACCTGGACCGAGCTCCCAACAACGCCGCCAACCGGGGTGACCGATGCTGACAAGCCACCGCCGACCTGCACGCTGACCGTCCGCGAGGTCCCCTCCGCTGCGGATGCGGTCACGGGGAAGACTCCGGACCCTACTGGGACAGTGCTCGGGCAGGTCGCCCGACCGGTGCTGTTGGTGGTGATGATGCAGAGAGTCGTCCCGGCGGAGGCTTGGCTCTTGTTCCAGGTGAAGGTGACCACCTGTGCGGCCCCGAATCCCTGCGCAGTCGCTGTGATGGCCTGGCCGGCAACGACCGATTCCGCGGACAGGGAGAGACCGGAGTCGATCCCGAAGTTGCCCCAGGCGCGAGCGCCCGAGGTCAGGCCCAGTCCCGAGTAGTCATGCCAGCCGCGGGCGGCGTCGGGCAGCGGGAACGCCGCCGTGCCGGTCCCGTTGGCGGCGGTGGTCAGCTCGGCCAGCACTGGACCGGTGGCGGACAGCCAGGTCAACCGGACGGTCTCGTTGGCCGCGAAGCCCCGGGCAGTCACGGTGGCGACAGTTCCCGGTGAACCGTTGATCGGTGTCCGGGCAAGGCTTGGCGCGACGGTGTAGGTCGTCGCCTGCTGCCGGCCGCTGGTCTGTCCTCTAGCAATGAGCGTGTGAGCCCCGCGTGTCGCGTTGCCAATGGTGATTCCCGTGCTGATCGAGCCGTCGCCGGCGGCAGTGATCGTGCCCAGCAATGGTCCGTTGGCCGTGTCGAGCGTGATCCGGACTGCTTCAGAGGCGCTGAAACCGCCGCCACGGAGGGCGATGCTGGTCGTGACCGCGCCGCCAACCGGCAGGGCGGTCAGACCAGCCGCGGGCGCTCCGGTACTTGGATCTGCGGAAGCAGACGCCGATGGCGAGGCTACGCTACTGGGTACCCCGCTGGTGTTCACGAACAGCAGCCATTTCACCGACAACGCGCTCTGCCCTGCGTAATTGCGTGACCGAACCTGCCAGACGTGTTGACCGGGCGTGAGGATCGGGGTCGTCCAGGTCGTGCCGGTCACCCAGGGACTGGAGATCTTGCCGTCGTCCAGGACGACCTGGTACTCGTTGGCGCCGGTGACTGTCCCCCAGACCATCGTGGCGGTCGGGTTCTGCTGCGTGATCGCGACTCCGTTTGCCGGACTAGCCTGCACCGGAGTCCCGGGCGCGACTGGTGCCGGGGTACTTGCGGCGCTCCCTACCTGCGTGTTGGTCGAAACGAACGTCGTCCCGCGATACTGGTTGTTTGTTGCGGCCCCCTGGTCGGGCATGGACAGGCCACCGAGCGCGTAGGCGCCGGAGAACGGAGCACTGTTGCGATCCCAGTTGCCGCCGTCACTGGACTGCCAGAGGTTGACGTGGAGGTGGGGCCAGCCGCCGTTGTTGGCCTCACCCGGCGGCGCGACGGTGCCGAGGCGCTGGCCGCGCACGACCCGGGCACCCGCAACGATGGCCGGGTCCAGGCGAAGATGGAAGAAGCCGAAGGCGTACCCATTTCCCAGGTTGATCACGCCACCGCCGGTGGCGAGCTCGGTCCAGGTGATGCTCCCGTCGGCCGGAGCGAGGACCGCCTGACCGGCGGTGTTGGTATCGCTCCGGGCCAGATCGAGGGCGAACTGATACTGATAGTGCGCCCGGCAGGCCAGAGACCCGGTCGGTTCGTCCTTGAGGGTCTTCGGGTTGCAGGACCAGTGGCTGCCACCATCGGTCGTCCTGGTGTTGTAGCCCTGGCCGATGGTCCAGGACGGGCCGGATGCGACCGGCCAAAAGAGCGGGCTACTTGACGCCGATGCTGCGTCGATTCCGGTCGGCGTCGGCAGCATCCCGGCGAAAGAACCAATGATCAGAAGCAAAACAATGGCGCAGGTGAGGATTCGGTGGTTCTGCCGACGGACCCCGCGTTTCGACCGCTCGATCGTGCCGACGGGTGCCTCGCTGTCACTGACCGTACAGGGCAATTCGTCCTGTAGTGGGGCCAATCGTCGCTCTGACGGTGATAGTCGTCTGCCTTCCGGCTCGGGACCGACGCCAGCCACGTCGATCCCCGCAGCCCACCTGTCGGTCATCCTGGTGTTCCTCAGACCTTTGGGATCGCCGAATCCCTCGGTCGGTTGTCGCTATGGTCCTGATCCATGACCTCAAGAACACCGCAGCCACTCGGGTTCTGCAGGATTGCGGACTCAGAAACAGACGTTCAGAGAGACCTGCGTGCGGGGGTACAAGTCAGACGAACAACGATCGAGGTGGCCCAGGGAGGAGCCCACCTAATTGGGGTCAGCGAGATAGTCGACCGTGTCAGAACCCTACGATCCTTCGACTTTACTTTCAAAGGCCAGCATGTCAACTGTTGACAACGAAAATTTCGGCATGCATCGATCGTTCAACCGGAACAAAAGCACCGTCCAAAACGCGATGGTTCGCGTGTGTGGAAATTACCGACATCCGGCCTACGAACAGTGGTTCGACTGAACTGAACTTGAATCTATCGCAGTACGTTGAGCGGCCTGACATGAAGAGAGAAAGAACGGCGGAGTAGCTCTCGAGAAACCCACCCCGCCGTCCTTTGCTCCGTGTTTCGTTGAGTGGACTAAGTCAGTCTGCGATCAGGAAGACGACCTCGATCGTAACGGTCAGGTCGGTACTGCCTGCGGCGACGGGGACGGATTCCGATTGCGCCATGTCTGCCGAGGCAGCCGTTACATCGTATCGAGCGACCGGCATCGCAGCAGACTGCTCGGAGACCGAGACGATCCCGGTGATCTCGACGCTCAGACCAGCGGCATAGGTGTCCGCGCGGGCTCGGGCATCGACCGTGGCGGCGGTCCGAGCCTCAGTGACGGCTGGGCCTGGATCGCTGACGTCGAAGCTAATCCCGTAGATCGTGTTGGCTCCGGCGTCGACCATTTGATCCAGAACACGACCAACTGCGTCGAGGTCCCGGAGGGTGAAAGTGAAAATGTTCGAGACGGTAAATGTCCGTCGTCCGGTCCGGTTGCCATTATCGTCATAGTCCTCGATCACGTTGACCGAATAGGAGTTGGTCTGGATGTCGTCCTCGGCGATCCCATTCTCAGCCGCGATATCGATCACGGCCTGGGCCGTCGTATTCGCTTCCTGCTGGGCGGCCGACAGGCTGGCGTCATTGATCGTGACGCCAACAGTGACGTGTGCGATGTCGGGAACGATGCTGACCACACCGACGCCGGTGACCGTGATCGTGGCCGGCGTCTCTACGGCGGTCGGGGTCCCCTGCGCATGGGTTGCGATCGCGCTGGACGTAACTGACGCGACGAGTGACAGGCCGATCAGGCCGGCAAGTGCGGGTCGGAGAAAGCGAAGACGAGGAATACGTGGGTTCATATGCATTTCCTTCAGGTAGATCGCGATCAGCGATCAGCGACGGGCGGAGGGAGAGGTGATCCGGAGCCACGTCCGCCAGCGTTGGCACGACCCGGGTGTGTCGTCGCCGAGGGATCAGGTTCTCCACAGCCATAACGCGCGTCATGCCTCTCAGGTTCCGCAACCGTCGATGACTGCCGAAGGAACGGGTGGCAAGCCCGTACTTATTGTCGTCAGTCGCCGTGGAGAACCATCGTGTTGGGCCAGAGACGGGTGCGTGCTCGCGTAGCATTCCGCCCGGCATCGCCGGTTCTTCTGTCGAACCCGAAGAATCACGGCGGCTCGCGATCGCTCAGGCTGCGAGCGAGGAGCGTCCAGCTCTTACTCCACGACATCGCTCGCCTGAAGCTGGAATGCCGTTGATCAAGGTGCTGTCAGCGTTCCGGACCAATCGGCCGATTGTTCGGGTATGGCCGAACTCGACGAAGCCCAAAGCATGTTTCAGCTGTTGACCGGCGGCTTGACCGAGGTCCGAACCAATCCGCCGGCGAGGACGGACAGCACGTCGACAAACGTCTCTCGACGCAGGACCTCCATCGAGCGTTCTGAGTAGTAGGCCGAGTGCGGAGTCACGATCAGGTTCGGGGCGCTGAGGAGCGGGTCGTCCGGCGCCACCGGCTCATGCTCCATCACGTCGAGCGCGGCCGAGGCCAGATGACCGGAGACCAGGGCGGCGGTCAGGGCCGCTCCATCGACGATCGGGCCGCGAGCAGTGTTCACGAGCATCGAGCCGGGGCGCATGGTGCGCAGTTGCCCGGCGCCGATCAGGTGGCGGGTCTCGGGGGTGAGAGGGCTATGGATGGTCACGATATCGGCCGTTGCGAGGAGCGCCTCAAGCGAGACTGCCTCGACACCGAAACGCTCGATCGCCGCCGGATCAAGGTACGGGTCCGAGACCAGGATCCGGGAGCCGAACGGCTTCAGTCTGGCTGCGACGGCCTGCCCGATCCGTCCTAAGGCGATGATTCCTACCGTCGTCTCCCGCATGGGCTGGATCTCTCCGCCTGCAACGTAGGCCGTCTCAAGGCTATGTCCCACCCAGTGACCCTCCCGGAGGCGTCGGTCGGAGGGGAAGAGTCGCCGGTTCAGCGCGAGGATCAACGACAGCGCATGGTCCGCAACCTCATCGGTGCAGTAACCGGGGTAGTGGGTCACGATGATTTCGCGTTCCTGAGCTGCAGTGATATCGATGTTGTCGTAGCCGACGGCGTAGCGCCCGATCACCCGAAGGTCTGGCAGCCGTTCGATGACGGAGCGGGGAACCGGGTCGATCGATGCGGTGAGGATCGCAGCGGCTCCCTGCGCCACGGCGACCATCGTCTCGTCATCTGGCGCGAGCGCCATGACGACCTCCACCGACAGCTCCGGGAACTGGCGGGCGACCTCGTCCTCGATCTCGGTTCCGGTGCCGTAGAAGCGGTCAGACGTGATGACGACCCGGACCTGGCTTGGAGTCATGATTTCACCCTCTGCATCTCGACGACTTCAGCGATCCAGGTCGCTCTTCCGGGCGGCAGCTGCGGGCGGATGGCGAACCTTGATGCTGCCACGAAGCCCGACCGATTGCTGTTCGCCGCTGGTCAGCCTATCCCAGCGCACCCGATCCGTCACCATGTCGTCTCGCGGGTCGGAAACGACGGAGTTGGCCGCTGCACGAGGTTCTACCCAGGCGCAGCGCCCAGTCGTCGGATGCGACACTGCTGGAAGACAGCTTCTCTATCGGTTGCGGATGCGATGGGGTCGATCGACCACTACGGATTGAGCCGACGATCACCATCGACGCGTACCAACAGGAGACGAACCAGACGTGACAGCAAGCGGTGACATCAGGCTCTGGCCCGACGAATCCCCTGATATGGCCGACATCCCCGAGGACCTTCGACCATCCCTCCGGGTCTACCCGCTCAGCGACGCGCCGGCCCCGACAGTCGTCGTCTTTCCCGGTGGCGGCTACGGCATGGTCTCCGAGTGGGAGGGCGAGCCAGTCGCTCGACGGCTCAATGCGGCGGGATTCACGGCAATCGTCGTGACGTACCGTGTGGCGCCGCATCAGTACCCGGCGGCACTGCGAGACGCGGTTCGGGCCGTCCGACTGGCCCGGAGCAACGCTGCGGAGTGGGGTGTCGAGCCCGACCGTCTGGCGGTGATGGGCTTCTCGGCTGGCGGGCATCTCGCTGGTTCGCTCGCCACGCTCGGCGAGGATGCCGCGCTGATGGATGACGATGAGCTGATCGACGTGCAGCCCCAGCCGAACGCCCTGGTTCTCTGCTACCCCGTCGTGACGATGATGAAACCGTTTGCCCACGAAGGGTCGGTCCGCAATCTCCTCGGCGATCTGGTCACGGACGGACAACGTGAGGAGTGGTCACTGGAGCGGCGTGTATCGGCGAATACGCCGCCTGCCTTCCTCTGGCACACTGCCCCGGACGCGCCCGTGCCGGTCGAGAACAGCCTGCTCTTCGGCAGTGCCCTCGCCCGGCACGGCGTTCCCTTCGCGCTCCACGTCTTCCCAACCGGTGCCCATGGCCTGAACCTGGCTGCCCACGAACCTCTTGCCTCGGCCTGGTCTGAGCTCTGCGCGGCCTGGCTACACATCACATTAGGCCAGTAGCCCGCATGTTTGCGGCGAGCAAAAGCCGATGTCCAACGCCCTCTCGACGGATCAGAAAACACCTGAGTGGTAGGGACGGGTCAGATCGACGCCAAGCTGGCGGGCGATGTAACAGCCCTCGTCGACGGCCTCCTCGATGACCTTCCCACGCGGCTTGCCCATCCCATGCCCGGCGTTCGACTCGACACGGAGCAGCATCGGGGATACGTCGTCGTGGCCGTTGCTGGCCTCGGCCTGCATCAGCGCAGTCATCTTCCGGGCGTGAAGCGGGTCGACCCGGGTGTCATGGTCAGCGGTGGCGAACAGGACCGAGGGGTAGCGGCGACCGGTCTCGACGTGGTGGTACGGCGAGTAGGCGTGGATCCAGGCGAAGGCATCGGCGTCATCGGAGGAGCCGTACTCGGGGATCCACAAACGGGCGATACTGAACAGGTGGTAGCGGACCATGTCCAGCAGCGGGACACCGCAGCTGACCGCCGCGCAAAGGTCGGGTGCCTGCGTGAGGAACGCGCCGGTCAGGAGTCCGCCGTTGCTCCGGCCACGGACGGCGAGGCGCTCGGGCCGGGTGTAGCGCTGGTCGATCAGCCACTGGGCCGCCCCAATGAAGTCGTCGAAGACGTTCTGCTTGTTGCCGAGCATTCCGGCCCGGTGCCAGGCCTCGCCGTACTCGCTCCCGCCCCGGAGGTTCGCGACGGCCAGCAGTCCGCCCTGTTCCAGCCAGGCGATCGAGGAGTCGTTGAAAACGCTGGTCTTGGCGATGTTGAACCCGCCGTACCCCGCCAGGATCGTCGGGGTGTCGGCGTCCCTGGCGTCGAGGACGTCCCGGTGCCCCGCGAGGAACATCGTGATCGCCGTGCCGTCCTTCGAGGGGTAGGAGACCTGCTCGATCGCGATCCCGGACAGGTCGATGCCAGCTGGCAGCTCCGCCGGAGTCAGCGGACGAATCGCCCCGGCGTCGGTCTCGAGCAGCCAGGCGCTCGGAGGGGTCGCGTAGGACGTGTAGACGAAGACAGCCTGGCCATTCTCGTTGCTGCCACGAAGCGACGCGACGGTCCCGAGACCGGGCAGGTCGATCACCTGCTCGTCATTGCCGCCAAGTGTCGCCTGCCGGAGCTGGGACGTCGCCCGGCTGGTCACGTGGGTGACGATGTGGTCGCCGACGATCGCATATTCCGCGATCACCCGGTCTGGCCGCTCAGCGACGATGACCGACCACCCTTTAGCTCCGGCGCTGGCGGAGAGTTCAGCGAGGTCGCCGCCGACGATTCGATAGTGGGGCGCCGCGTCGTTCGTCAGGAGGAAGAGGAGGCCACCATGGATCTCGACGTCACTGTAGAGGGCGTCCCGGTTCCCCGCGATCTGAACCCACGGGCCGTCGATCAGTTGACGGTCCCGGACGTGGACGGACGAGCGGACCCAACCCTCCCGCGCGGTGACGATCAGCCAGCGGCCTTCGTCGGAAAGGTCGACGCCGAACGTGATCTCACGGGCGTAGCCGTCGCCAAAGACGAGCGGGTCGTTCGAAGCCTCGTCACCGAGTCGGTGGTGGTAGAGCCGGGAATTGTAGTTCTCGTCACCGGCCGGGACAGTGCCCGGTTCCGGATAGCGGGTGTAGTAGAAGCCGGAGCCGTCGGGCAGCCAGGCGATACTGCTGTAGCGTGTCCGCGTGATCTGGTCCGGGTGGTGCTTCCCGGACGCGACGTCGATGACCTGGAGGGTGCTCCACTCGTCGCCGCCATGGGACGTCCCGAAGACGACGAGGCTCCCGTCGGGCGACGGGTACCACCAGTCCAGCGTGGTGAGCCCGTCCGACTCGATGTTCAGGTCGATCAGCGGTCGATCGATGCCGTCGAGCCCGTCCCGGACGTACAGGGCGAGCTGATCCATATCGCCAGCTCGCCGCATGAAGAACAGTAGGTCACCGCGTAGCACGGGGTCGGAGACCGTCGCGATCCGGGACAGTGCATCGAGGCGCTCGGCCAGCTCACGCCGGCCGGGAACGGCTCCGAGAACGGCTGCGGTACGGTGTTGCTGCGCATCGCTCCAGGACTGGACGGTCAGCGCCTCGCCGTCCTCCAGCCATCGGTAGGGATCGGTGATCTCGATGCCATGGAGCGTTTCGCCAACATCGTCCCGTGGCGTCTCGGGGATAGGCGGGAACGCTGAGTGGTTGATCGAGGAGGGGGAGGACGTCACGCGAAGGCTCCTTGATTCGGGGACGCTGAGCGGGGCAGATTCGTCTGCACCCTGCGGTGACATCATCCCATGGTCGGCAATCCCGAAGATACTAACGCATGGATGAACGGTGACGGGTAACCGATCAGATAGGTGGAATCCGGGATGTTCGAGGATGGGAGCTGCACTGGGTACGATCGGGATCGATACGACAGAGCGGCGGGGAGGATCATGGCCCGCTCGGCTATTCAGCACGGCACGATTGCTGACCAGACGGCCGGTGACGAAGCCGCTGCCCTGGGACTGCGACGCACCGGCGCTCTGGCGGACGTGCTTGGCCGACCCCAGGATGCGACGACGATCGTGCATGTCGCCGGGACCAAGGGCAAGGGATCGACCGTCGTCTTCATCTCCGCGATGCTCGTCGCCGCTGGCCATCGGACCGGACGCTACACCTCTCCCCACCTTGCGAAGCTGACGGAGCGGATCACGATTGACGAGCTTGATCTGGACGACGCGGCATTCGCTGAGGTCGCCGATGCCGTGCTCGCCGCGGCGGACCAACTGGAGCGCGAGCGTCCAGAGCTGGGTCGGGTGAACGCCCTCGAGATCCTGTTCCTGATGGCGCTGGTAGCGTTCCGGGTGGGCGGTTGCCGGGTGGCCGTGATCGAGGTCGGCATCGGTGGCCGACTGGACACGACCAACATCCTCAACCCTGCCGTCAGTGTCATCACCACACTGGACCTCGAGCACACCGCTATCCTCGGGAACACGCTCGCGGAGATCGCGAACGAGAAGGCCGGAATCATCAAGCCAGGCCGACCAGTGGTGGTCGCCTCGCAGGCGGAGGAGGCGATGGCCGTCATTCGGGCCCGGGCTGAAGCGGTCGGCAGCTGGCTTACGGTCGTGGAACGACCTCCCGACGCCCAACTCGATGGACAACTGGGGCTGCGTGGTCCCCATCAGATGCTCAATGCGCAACTGGCCATGACGGCGCTCTCGGTCCTTGCCGATGCGGATCCTGACTTTGTGGTCGGCCCTGAGGAGCGACTGGCTGGGTTGCATGACGCGTGGCTGCCGGGACGGTTCGAAATCGTCCCTGCCGAACTCGTCCGAAGAGCCGCCGATGATCGCCCGGGAATGCCTACGGCCGTCGTGCTCGACGGAGCACACACCCCTCGTGCGGCGACAGCACTGCGGGCGACCCTGGAGGCGGCGTACCCGGCTGTCGCCCAAACCATCACCATCTGCGGCTTCGCTCTGGACAAGGACGCCCGGGCATTCCTCGATGCGCTACAGCCGGCAGTGATTCTGCCGGTAATGGCGGCTTCTCCCCGTGCGGTCCCCATCGAACAGATCGCCGCGATTGCCCGCGAGCTCGCCATCGGGGTGCGCGAAGGACCAGTGACGACGGCGGCAGCGCTGCGATGGTTGCTACAGGCAGGTGCCGGCGACGGTCTCGACCTGATCCTGGTCACCGGTTCGTTCATGGTCGTCGCAGAGGCCCGGGCAACGCTGGCACTCGACGATCGGCGACCGTGAATCTGGTGATGGGCCAGACGTTTATTCGCCGACCACCGACTCCTTATTGACAGAACCAAAAGCGGCGATGTGGCGTAGAACACCATGACACCACAATTGGGGGTGCTCCGGTCGTCGGGGCAGTGTGAGACCAGACGAGCGGTGATGGTATTGAACGTGGCGACCGGCGATCACGAGAGCAGGGAACAGCTCAGCGATGTCGACCTGATCGGTCAGGCGTCGCAGGGCGACGCCCGGGCACTCGAGGTCCTTTACGATCGATACTCGCGGGTCGTGTTCTCCTTCGCGCTCCGGATCGTCAATGATCAGTTGATCGCTGAGGAGCTGCTCCAGGAAGTCTTCTTTCGGGCGTGGCAACAGGGTGGTTCATTTCGGGCCAGCAAAGGCGCCTTCCTGACCTGGCTGTTGAGCATCACTCATAACATGGCGATCGATGAGGTTCGCAAGCGGAAACGGCGTCCTCAGCGGTCCGACAGTGACGACCCCGATGTCGTTCTGGCTGCCGTCCCGGACACCGCGCCGAGCGTCGAGGATGAGGTCTGGTTGCGGGTCCTGCGAGAGCGGATCGGCCGAGCGCTGGACACCCTACCCGTCGCTCAGCGTGAGGCGATCGAGCTGGCTTACTTCCGTGGCATGACCCATCGCGAGATCGCCGAGACGCTCGGTGAACCACTCGGCACCATCAAGACGCGGATGCGGCTGGGAATGCGGAAGCTGCGGGATCAGCTCGATAGCAATGAGGTAGGTCTCCTGTGAGCGATCTGACCAGCCAGAACCTGCGGCGATTCCGTTCCCGCGTCGACATTGGAGGACATCGGTTGGCAAACGATGGTCGGCCCCTGAACCCGCAGCCCATCCGGCGCCTCAACGCGCCGATTACTCAGCCATTCTCCGCGGTCCCGGAGACAGATGACTCGGGTTCAGACGAGCACGTCGAGAATCTGATCGCCGGGTATGCGCTCGGCGCGCTGGAACCTGACGAGCAACTCGCCGTCGAGCGCCACGCATCCTACTGCCCGTCCTGTGCCCGGCTCCTTGCCGAGACCCGGCGCACCGCCGCCATGCTTCCATTCGTGGCTGCGCCGGCCGACCTCTCGCCGGACGTAAAGGCCGCCCTCTTCGCCCGAATCTCGCAGAGCAGCGCCGCCATCACCGCCGCGCGGGCCGATGAGTTCGCCTGGGCCCGTCCGGTCTCGCCGCGGAATCAGGCGACGCTCCCTGCATCGAGGACCTGGCTGGAGTCGCTGCCGGAGTTGAAGGCATCCTCGAGTTTACCCGTCCCCCGCTCACGCCGCTCCCGCCCCACCCTGGGCAGGGTGGCTGGTATATCCCTCCCGGTGCTACTGACATTCGGCCTGCTGGCGTTCTTCGTCGTCCCGCACATCATGCCGGGGGATGACAACGGCAACCCCGATCTCGCCGGGTTGCTCAGCAGCGACTCGACCGAGTGTGTACAGACGATGGCAACCTCGTCGGCCATAGAAAGCGCCTGCTACAACGCGACCCTGATCGAGACGGACGGTAGTAGCTCTTGGCTATTGTCTGTGAACAATCTTGTCGACGACACCCCGCGGGACGTATACGAGGTTCAGATCCCGACGGTCGATGGGACATACTTCCTTGCAGGAACGATCCAGATTGATGGTCGGGGGGGTGGCTCCGTAAGGTTGACCAGGCCGATCAATTTCACGAATGGTGGCCTCTGTCTCACTGAAGCTGGCGAGGTGGCCAATGCTGTTTGCCCGTCAATACTGACGGCACCTGCGGCCTGATTCAGAGCGATTTCCATTTCGGAACGAGAGAGGAATGGCTCCAACCACAAGGACGTGGTCGGGGCCGACTTGGTGTACCTGCTGCCTCCGGTTCGGCGGCCCCACCCCAACCCCTCCCCATCTGCGGATGGAGAGGGGCTTTACGTCGCTCACCTTCGCGGTCCAACCGCCGCCGCCGGCGTCTTGTCGTAGGGGCGACCCTTGTGGTCGTCCGGCCGACGCGACCTCTCCTTTTTAGGGGCGATGCTTGCGATTCCGGCTGCCGAATCAGCGCTCGTCGTCAGGTGAGACTCGCTCCCCGACTGCCCTACGGATCGATCATCACCGGATTGCTCGCGACGATCGTGCCACTGCATTGGGGCATGGCGGTTCCCGAGTACACCTATTTCGTCCGAGCAGGTCAGTGGCGAGCTCGGTTATCGTTCTGAGGGAAGATGGCCGCTGCGGCGACCGGACGACCACCAGGGTCACCTCAAGTCGGTGCCGCTGCCAGGACCAATGCAGGAAGGCAAAGTTGAGCAACGTGAAGCCCCTCTCCATCCACAGATGGGGAGGGGTTGGGGTGGGGTCGTCTCCGGAAGGCGAAGATGTCACTCGGAAGCAGGATCTTCATCCGCACAGAAGGACCGTGTCAGGACACGTCCGCGACCGGCGATGATTAGAGCGGTTCTCACGGTACATGTCCGGGGACGGCGTAGCCACAGTGGCGATAGTAGGCGGTCAACTCGGCCGACGTCACGCGGTCGAGTGCCGCCCCAATCGCGTCATCGACCGCCGCCGGCGT
>JAABUN010003824.1_pt1 | contig 22115 bp, 11 predicted proteins | sample 5559311 | NCBI WGS metagenome assembly JAABUN01 (sample SAMN10711877, study PRJNA513370) | rock metagenome | isolation source: Antarctica rocks | place: Antarctica: Victoria Land, Siegfried Peak sud
GGGAGGCCGACGACTTTTTGTTGGCGCCGGTGCGCGTTCTTGGCACTCACTGCCATAATAAGAGTCAAGTTGGGATCGCCCGCGCTCGACGGGTTGGGGGCTAGGCGGGCCGAGGGGCTACATCTGGGCCTCTAATCGCACCAGACTGGGATTGAAACTTGTGCCCAGCCCTAAACTCGGCAAGGGCGGCGATGGCTCCTCTAATCGCACCAGACTGGGATTGAAACCCGGTCGGATTGGCGTTGAACCGCCCAAAAGCCAGTCCTCTAATCGCACCAGACTGGGATTGAAACTTTACACCCTTCAAGTGGAGGCGCGGGAAAACCCCGCCTCTAATCGCACCAGACTGGGATTGAAACTAGCCCATGTTAACGGTGATAACGCCCGCGCCGTCTTCCTCTAATCGCACCAGACTGGGATTGAAACAAGCAGACGGGCTGCCCAACGACGCGAAAAAGGCGGAACCCTCTAATCGCACCAGACTGGGATTGAAACCTTTTCGTGGCAGAGTGTAAAGCAGACAACCAGTAGCCCTCTAATCGCACCAGACTGGGATTGAAACCCGCCGAAAGCGCGAAGGTAGAACTGCGCGCGGCCGGCCTCTAATCGCACCAGACTGGGATTGAAACACGGTAAAGCCCGTGTCCCTCTGCCGGTGGTTATGCCGCCTCTAATCGCACCAGACTGGGATTGAAACTCGCGAGAACGTCTTTTTTTGTACGCTTTTGCAGCGCCTCCTCTAATCGCACCAGACTGGGATTGAAACCTGTGTCCGTCGCCGCTTCAACCGCGACAGCAACATCCCTCTAATCGCACCAGACTGGGATTGAAACGGCCTGTAACCGCGCCCGCCTCAGACATCGCTCGCCCTCTAATCGCACCAGACTGGGATTGAAACAAGTGGACCGCGAACGGCTGAACACCGTGCGCGCAAACCTCTAATCGCACCAGACTGGGATTGAAACACGAACTGCCGCCCGGAGCGCAAACACGCTTCGCCCGTCCTCTAATCGCACCAGACTGGGATTGAAACATTCCTTCCCGCCTGCCTGCGCTCCGTTTTTGCCCAACCTCTAATCGCACCAGACTGGGATTGAAACCCGCGAGCGCAAGCGCCGCTGCCCGCCTGCGTTATGCCGCCTCTAATCGCACCAGACTGGGATTGAAACTTGCAAACGCCCTTGCCGCCCTGCCCGCCGGCGGCCTCTAATCGCACCAGACTGGGATTGAAACTAGGCATCGTAGTCATAACCGACGTTGTAAGGCGGGTCCCTCTAATCGCACCAGACTGGGATTGAAACATGGCACGGCGAGCGCGGACACGCTGGACCTGGAGGTTCCTCTAATCGCACCAGACTGGGATTGAAACTCCCGATCACATCGGCCTTCGTGCGCTGCTGGAGGCCTCTAATCGCACCAGACTGGGATTGAAACTTGCCGCCGTCTACGTTCCCGCGAACGCCACGACCATCCTCTAATCGCACCAGACTGGGATTGAAACTAGGTGTCCACTTCGGCCGTGGTGAGTGCGGAAACCCTCTAATCGCACCAGACTGGGATTGAAACTGATTTTGTTGAACCGGTACGGCTTGCCGTTCTCGTCCTCTAATCGCACCAGACTGGGATTGAAACACGCGCCACACAGCGCGGAGCGGCAACGCGCTTGACGCCTCTAATCGCACCAGACTGGGATTGAAACTTGAGACGGAGGGGCAATACGCCGCGCAGACGGCTGACCTCTAATCGCACCAGACTGGGATTGAAACTTGGCCTTGACTTGAGCGCCTAACCTTTAAGGAGAACTCCTCTAATCGCACCAGACTGGGATTGAAACCGCCTATACCGCCGCCGAGATCGCTGGCTTCGCCACCTCTAATCGCACCAGACTGGGATTGAAACATCTGCGGCCCTGTGTAGGACCAGCCGATAGGACCCCTCTAATCGCACCAGACTGGGATTGAAACTTATGCCTTCGATCTGTAGACGAACGGCTTCATACTCCCTCTAATCGCACCAGACTGGGATTGAAACACGAGCATAGAAGCAAGTTCGGCAAGGCTTTCATTCTCCCTCTAATCGCACCAGACTGGGATTGAAACCAGCGCCCTGGACTTTGTACGTTGGCGGCACGTCCCTCCCTCTAATCGCACCAGACTGGGATTGAAACCTGAAATCCAGCGCGGCGAACACGGCGACGACGATTGTCCTCTAATCGCACCAGACTGGGATTGAAACTGGCAATAGCCGCCACGGCGCTGAGGGTCGTCGCCGCCTCCTCTAATCGCACCAGACTGGGATTGAAACTAGTATTTCTCGTTCAGGCAGCGCTGATTTGGATAAGCCCTCTAATCGCACCAGACTGGGATTGAAACCAGATACACCAGCCTCAATTCCGCAGGGGCGCGCGTTGACCTCTAATCGCACCAGACTGGGATTGAAACCAGGGCTACCTTGATGGTGTTGGGGGAACCTTTCACGCCTCTAATCGCACCAGACTGGGATTGAAACTTTCGTGTGAAGCAAGAGGCCTGCGAAGTGCTTGGGCCACCTCTAATCGCACCAGACTGGGATTGAAACCTGTACCTCCGCGTCTGCGCCAGAATGCGAAACGGCCGCCTCTAATCGCACCAGACTGGGATTGAAACCTCATCAGAGGGCAGGGGCTTAAATTGTGCCAACCCCTCTAATCGCACCAGACTGGGATTGAAACCACTCTCGGCAAGGGCGGGTACAGGCGTAGCGCGGCAGGCCTCTAATCGCACCAGACTGGGATTGAAACATGGCGGCGACGACGAACACGAACCCGATCACGGACGCCCTCTAATCGCACCAGACTGGGATTGAAACATGCCACAGCCGCCGCGTTTACGATCACCCTGCCGCCGGCCTCTAATCGCACCAGACTGGGATTGAAACCCGTTCAACGAAGCGTCCTGCCGCGCTTCATTACCAACCCCTCTAATCGCACCAGACTGGGATTGAAACATGCTTTCGCAGCCTTATCCCATTCGGCCTTAGCCTCCCTCTAATCGCACCAGACTGGGATTGAAACCCGTTCAACGAAGCGTCCTGCCGCGCTTCATTACCAACCTCCTCTAATCGCACCAGACTGGGATTGAAACCTTCGTTCGTCTTTGCCGGGAAAGCGGGGTTCGGCAGCGCGACCTCTAATCGCACCAGACTGGGATTGAAACGAAACTTGACGCTCGCGCCCCGCGCGTTCTCGTGCTGGGCCTCTAATCGCACCAGACTGGGATTGAAACATTCGATTAACGCGGCGGTTAGGTTTTCGCCGGTATCCTCTAATCGCACCAGACTGGGATTGAAACACCCGCCCTGTCGGTCGTTTCCTTTCCCTGCACACCCTCTAATCGCACCAGACTGGGATTGAAACCGACGTTCTGCACGCTCGTTCCGGTGTTCAGAAGGGCCACCTCTAATCGCACCAGACTGGGATTGAAACCGACGCTTGACGCGCGGGTGCTGTGGGAGCGCGAAGCCCTCTAATCGCACCAGACTGGGATTGAAACCCGCCCTGGAAAGAAAGGCGGCGGCGGGAAGTTTTTTGCCCTCTAATCGCACCAGACTGGGATTGAAACAGCAAACGAATGGCCCATTCCGCACGCACGCGATATCCCTCTAATCGCACCAGACTGGGATTGAAACCAGGGAAGCCAGGCGGGGCGGGTTACAGGCCGTAGCGCCTCTAATCGCACCAGACTGGGATTGAAACGTCGTATCGGAGAGGGCGTTACATCGGCGGCGGCTGTTGCTGCCTCTAATCGCACCAGACTGGGATTGAAACACGAGTGGGCAGATACAGGCGCGGCAGTGGCGGCTCGTCCTCTAATCGCACCAGACTGGGATTGAAACCCGGGTAAGTGCGCGCGGCCGTTGGCCTTGATCTGAGCCTCTAATCGCACCAGACTGGGATTGAAACGTGCGATCTCGTCTGCGTCCTGGACAGACCTTTCACCACCTCTAATCGCACCAGACTGGGATTGAAACGAGAGTTGCTCGCTCCGGTGCAGGATGCGTTCAAGTTCCTCTAATCGCACCAGACTGGGATTGAAACAAGAGGAAGCAGAGGAACAGGCTATCCACGCTATCTCCCTCTAATCGCACCAGACTGGGATTGAAACTTTCGCCAGACGCGACCGCATTCGGACAGACACGACGACCTCTAATCGCACCAGACTGGGATTGAAACGCGGTCTTCCCTTCGGACGGTCGGGAGGTCAAAAAACACCTCTAATCGCACCAGACTGGGATTGAAACACCATCGCGCCAGCCATCGCCGCCGCAGCGGTACAACCTCTAATCGCACCAGACTGGGATTGAAACCGCCGCCCAGGTACGCGCCGCGCAGGTACGCGCCGCCCCCTCTAATCGCACCAGACTGGGATTGAAACAACCGCTTGACGACGACGCCCAACGGATGCTGGACGCCCTCTAATCGCACCAGACTGGGATTGAAACTAGACAACCGTCTCAACTTCGTAAATTGCCTGAGCCAGGCCTCTAATCGCACCAGACTGGGATTGAAACCACCGTGCTTGCCCTGCGCGGATCGGCAGTTCAGGCCGCCCTCTAATCGCACCAGACTGGGATTGAAACTATTATTGCCTACCAAGACCCCGCCCTCGGCACGCCTCTAATCGCACCAGACTGGGATTGAAACAGAGTAGTAATCATTTAGACCTTCCTTGGCGAGACGCCTCTAATCGCACCAGACTGGGATTGAAACTTGCAAGAGCAGTTGGACGCCGCCATTGCCGAAGCCCTCTAATCGCACCAGACTGGGATTGAAACCTGTTCGGACCGACCGCCCTTCGCTCCGGCTGGGGCCTCTAATCGCACCAGACTGGGATTGAAACGGGTGCGAGGCGTTCACCACGACGGGCGTATCGCCACCTCTAATCGCACCAGACTGGGATTGAAACCCGAACTACGAAGAGGCATACAGCGACGCGGCCCGGCCTCCTCTAATCGCACCAGACTGGGATTGAAACCCATGATGAAGAACGAGGTTGTTGACACTCAGAACCGCCCCCTCTAATCGCACCAGACTGGGATTGAAACTGACTTGACCGTCGAATGCCAAATCAACGCCGCGCCCCTCTAATCGCACCAGACTGGGATTGAAACTCGGAAACCGGCCGGTAGTTGATGGTCGTCACGTCCTCTAATCGCACCAGACTGGGATTGAAACTGGTTGACGCCGTGCCGCCCTGCGCGATAGACAGCGGCCCTCTAATCGCACCAGACTGGGATTGAAACCATTGACAGCGCGCTCAAAGACCGGTTTATCCAACTGCCGCCTCTAATCGCACCAGACTGGGATTGAAACACAGACGATGCTAATACCTGCCCCCTCCTTGTTGGGCCTCTAATCGCACCAGACTGGGATTGAAACACACGATGACCCCGCAGGCCCCGCTGACGATGGACGACCCTCTAATCGCACCAGACTGGGATTGAAACTTGCAATGGTGGAAGTGCCAGGCATACCTTCCGACCCTCCTCTAATCGCACCAGACTGGGATTGAAACATTGAACGCGCCGGGTGGATAAAGCAAACCATCGTGCCCTCTAATCGCACCAGACTGGGATCGAAACAAGGTTGACACGACGTACGGCACTTGGAGCGAAGTGATGCCTCTAATCGCACCAGACTGGGATTGAAACTACTTCGACGCCCGCGTACGGTATCGCGTGGACGGCAGCGCCCTCTAATCGCACCAGACTGGGATTGAAACAAGTCGTGACCTGCGCCAAATGCGGCGGGAACCTTTGGTGTCAACGTCGGTTGAAAAGTGACCCACTTTGGCCGGTGGTCGTCGGCTGGAATCTGACCCACCCCAGGGTCTATGAGGGGTCTATGACGAGGTCCCCGTTTCCTTTGCGGCGATGTCGCCGGCCTTCCTTCTTTCCCGCAGACGGTAACTCTGTCCCGTCATCTGGACGATGTGAGCATGGTGGAGCAACCGGTCCAGCAGCGCCGCCACCAGCACCGGGTCGTCGGCCAGGGTGGAAGACCACTGGGTGAAGGGCAGGTTGCTGGTTACGATCAGGCTGCCCACCTCGTAGCGCTTGGCCACCACCTGGAACAGCAGACCTGCCTGCTCCCGCCCGAAGGGCAGATAGCCAATCTCATCGATGATGAGCAGCCGCGGCGCCAGCACCGCCCGGCCCAGGTACTCCTTGAGCCTCCCCTGAGATTGGGCGGCGCTCAGTTGCACCAGCAGGTCCGCCGCGCTCAGGAAGCGCGTCTTGATCCCTGCCGACAGCGCCTTGTGCGCCAGGGCCAGAGCGATGTGGGTCTTGCCTACCCCGGAAGGACCCAGCAGCACGATGTTCTCGGCCCGCTCCAGGTAGGCTCCCTGGCTGATCTCCAGTATCTGGGCTTTGGGAGCGCCGGTGGCCGCCTTCCAGTCGAACGCTTCCAGGGTCTTGACGGCCGGAAGCGTTGCCAGTTTGAAGAGCGCCTGCACCCGTCGGTGCTGTCGCTCGGCCAACTCCGCCAAGAGCAGGTTCTGCAGGAAGTCGGCGAAACTGTGCTCCTTGGTGGCGGCTTGATGGGCCAGGGCCGTCCAGTTGCGCTCCACGCCCGAAAGTTTCAGTTCCGCGCAGGCCTGCCCAATGCTCTCCTGTTGCAGGGTCATGTCAGAACCTCCGGGGCCTCCAGGGCCTGGCGCAACTGGTCGCTCAGCAGCGCGTCGTAGCAGCACAGCGGATGCTGCAGGCTTTCCACCGGCAGGGGCGCGCCGCGTGGAAGCGCCGAGGCAGGCACCGCCGCCAATCGCGGAGGCGGCAGCAGCAAAGGCCGCTCCGTCTCCAGGCGCTGGGCCGGGATGGCTCCGGTGGTGGGCACCTGTCGCGGTTCTTCACGGCCGTCCTTTGGCAAAACATCAAGCCGTAAGTCCTGCCCTTCAGCGGTCACAGTTTGAGGTCACAGCGCGCATCCCGCTAACCATGAGTCGCGCGGTTTTTTGTGTTGACAATGTCCGTACAACAATGTATCCTCTAAGTCAGGAGAGGCAATCCCATGTTCACGACCACCACCGACACCAAAGAAGAAAACCTGCACATCCGCGCGTCCGCACAGGAGAAAGCCGCGCTTGCGGAGGCGGCCCGACTCAAAGACCAGAAACTCAGTCAGTTCGTCCTGACCACCTCCCTCGCCGCCGCGCGCGAGGTGCTGGCCCAGCGCCAGACGCTCCGGTTCGCACCGGAAACCTATGACGCTTTCGTGAAACGGCTGGACGAGGCTCCCCAGGAGATCCCCGCCCTGCGGGCGCAGTTTGAGAAGGTGACGCCGTTCCGTGACTGAGGGAGAGCCGCAAGAAACGGCGGGAACGTTCACGCGCCCGGTTCCCCTGAATCGCTCCCACGCGGTCGCCGATTTCGACTGCGGCAAACCCGCCCTCAATGACTTCCTCATCCGGTACGCGCTCCAAAACCAGGCGGGCGGAAGCGCCCGCACGTATGTTGTCCTGGCGGCCGGCCCGAACCCGGTCGTCGCGGCGTATTACAGCCTGGCCCCCGGCGCGGTCGCGGTCGAGGACGCCCCGGACCGGGTGACGAAGGGGCAGCCACGCCACCCGGTTCCGGTGATCCTGATGGCGCGCTTCGCGGTAGACCAGGCGTTTCAGGGCAAGGGATTGGGGCGCACGCTTTTCTTTGACGCCCTGACCCGCGCGCTCCACGGGGCCGAGGAGATCGGGGGGCGGGCGTTCTTTGTCGAGGCGAAGGACGCGCAGGCGGAAGCGTTTTACCGCAAGTTCGGCATGGAGCCGTCCCCGACCAACCCGCGTCACCTCTTCCTTCTCTTCAAGGATGTGCGCAAAACACTCGGAAGCGTGTAGGCGGAAGGGTGTAGGCAGCAGGGGTGCGCCGCATCGCGCGCAGTGAACTGCGGAGGCTCCCCATGGACTCTCGGCACCGAACGGAACCAGGCGGAGGAAGCCGGGCGCGTCACCGGGGCTTGACCGGGGCCAAGGACGAACGTGACTTTCATGCGTCTTGCGCGCGCGCACATAGTGAACTTCTCCCTGCGCGGAACGCGGCAGCACGCAAACGCGCCACCCTTCAAAGGGTCGCGTTTGAACACCGAGCCGCCTCCTGTGTCCCCTCGCCTCTCCTCCTTGCGCGCCGCACCGCGGCGCGGCGTCATCTGCGCGCTCGTTCCTTGCGCCGGTCACGCCTTCTCATACCTTCGGGCGGTCGCAACCCCTGTGCTGCGACACGGGAGCCGAAAGAAGGGGGCACATGGAGCGCGGCCTGTCCCCGACAGGGGCTGCCGCCGGGACAGCCGCTCCCCTGCCCGAGCGCAGGCAAGCGGACGCACGGCACGCCCCGAAACACGACGGATGTCAGACGTCTGACATTCTCCGATAGGACCGGGCGCGCGCCGCGTATCCTGCCGCGCAAAACCGCGGTGTCGCGCGGCGACCGAGGGCAGGCAGGATTTCCCGCCCCGCTCCGCCAACATCCTTGTCAAACTTGTCGAAGTTTGTTAAGCCTTATCGCATGCGGAAAGCGATGACCATGCCCAGACAGAAGAAGTACCCGGACGGCTATGTGACCACGGGCGTCGTGTTCGAGCCGGAAGTGATGGCCTTCATCAGGCGGCTCGCCCGCGAGGAGGAGCGCAACCAGAGCACCGTGATCAACCGGATCATCCGCGACTTCGCGCAGCGCAGCGGCGCCATGCTCCCCCGGCATTCGGCCGAGGAGCCCGGTCCGCTGGCTGCCGTCGGCGATCCGGCGGGCGCTGGTGCTGATGAAGTGAAAACCCGGTGCTGATGAAGTGAGCCGCTGGTGCTGATGAAGTGAAAACCCGGTGCTGATGAAGTGAGCCACTGGTGCTGATGAAGTGACGCCGGGCGCGAAAAACGCCCTTTTTACGAGGAGATCCGCCCGTTTTTCCCGGCGGGATACTCTCTTAGATACTGATTTAGATACTCTCTTAGCGCGGCGGCCGCGGCGGCGGAACAAAAGGCCCTCCGTTTCCGGGACGCGGCGCGTGTATTTTGAGGAATGAACTTCGTGTGATGCCCGTATCCCCTGCCCCCTCTTCCCCCCCGCATCCCCCTGCGAAAGCGGCGGCCGCCCCGCCCCCCGATCCGGAGCGGGTCCGCCCCGAGCTGAACCTGGAGCGCTGGTCCGTGTGGCAGCCCGCCCGGTCCAAAAGCGGCCCGCGCGCCAGGGTGCTCGAGCGCGAAATCCCGCTGCCCGACGGCAGCCGGGTCCACGCCCGGGTCGAGGTCGGCTTCACTCAGCGCGGCATGCTCACCACGGAGGACCAGAAGACGTACTACGCCCTGGTGAAGCTGTGGGAGGAGAACGGGCGCGCCCAGCAGGAAGAGCGGGTGGTGTTTTCGCTGCGCCACCTGGCCCGGATCCTCAAAAAGCAATGGGGTACCAACGTGATCGACGCGCTCACGCAGTCGCTGGCCCGGCTGTACGCCACCCCTTTTTTCTGGACCCACGCCTACTACGACAGCCACACCGGCGAGACGCAGGAGACCCTGGAAGGCTTCCGCATCCTGGACGAGCTCAAGATCATCCGCGCCGGCAAAAAAGGGGAGCCGCCGCACACGGGCCGGGCCATGGCCTACTTCCGGTTCAACCACCTCATCCTGAGCAATTTGCGCGCCGGGCATACCAAGCCCGTGCTCCTGGACACCGTGCTGCGCTTCGAAAGCGAGATCGCCCAGATGCTCTACACGAACATCGACCTGATCCTTGCCGACAAGAGCCACTACGAGCGGCGTACCCGGGAACTGTTCCAGGATCTGGGCCTGGAAGGGGTTGCCTACCGCAACGCGTCCAACCGGCGCCAGCGGCTGCTGCCCGCGCTCAAGGAACTGGAGGGCGTTCCCTTGAGCAAGGGGGGGGAGATCGCCGCGGCGACCCTGGAGCGCACCAAGGACGGAACGGACTTCAAGGTCGTCTTCCACAAGAAACGAGGCAAAACGCCGCCGCCGGCGGGCACCCCGGCGCCGCCCGCAGCGGCAGCGGCGGCAGGAACGCCGCCCGCCGTGACACCCGCAGCGGCGGCGGCGATGGCGGCCGTGCCCGTCGCCGCGAAACGCCTGCTCGCGGACCAGGCGGCCGATCTGGTGCGCCATTTTTACGCCCTGTTCCAGCAGGCCGGGCAGGGCGCGCATCTGCCCGCCCGGGCGCTGGACCAGGCGACCGGCCTGATCGCGCGCCGCGGCCCGGAGCGCGCGCGCTTCGTCGTCGACTACGCCCACCGGGACAGCGAACGAACGCGCCGCCCCGACGGACCCGGCGTGCGCGCATTCGGCTGGGTGCTGGGCTACGAGAATCAGGCCGCGGCCGCCTACGACCGGGAGCACCCGGCCCAGGCCCCGGGCCGCGGCGTCCAGGCCGTGCAGGCGGCGCGCCGCCGCCATGAGGAGCACTTCCGCGGCGCCTACCACGCGTATCTAGAGCGCTGGCTGAGCGAGCGGCTCGAAACAGAGCAGCCTGCCGCCCTAGACGACTTCCACGCCTTCGAGGCGACGCGCCGGCGCAACCTGTCCCGGGGACCGGGCGCGGACACCGCGCTGTCGCGGGAGTACCTGGCCCGCTTCGACGCGCCGGACGAGCGGCGCGAGCGTTTCCGCGCGTTTCTGCGGGAGCGGGCCGAACGGCGCCAGCGCGTGCCCGGGGTGCTGGCCTTCTGGGAATGGGACCGCGCCGAAAACCCCCACTGCTTTGAACGACAACGGAGCGAACATGCCGCAGATGCCAGCGAAAACGAGTAAAACCATGACCCCCCCGGCTGTCCTGAGCGTCATCAACGCCAAGGGCGGCGTGGGCAAAACCACCACCACGCTGAACATCGGGGCCGGGCTGGCCCGCGCGGGTTACCGCGTGCTGCTGATCGACATCGATCTGCAGCAGAACCTGACCCAGTCGCTCGTGGGCGACCTCGCGGAAGGGGAGGCCAACATCGCCGAGGTGCTGCTGGGAACGGCTGCGCTGGACGACCTCGTGCGGCCCACGACGACGCCGGGCCTGTTTCTGGTACCGGCGGGGGAAACCCTCGTCGGCCTAGACATCACGCTAGCGGGGGCAATGGCGCGCGAGCAGATCCTGCGCAACTGTTTGCAGGAGGCGGCGCGCATCCGGGAGTTCGACGTGGTGCTCATCGACAACCCGCCCAACATCAGCCTGGCGACCGTCAACAGCGTGGTCGCGTCCTCGCACTATCTGGTGCCGGTTTCCTGCGAAATGCTGCCTTTGTACGGCATCCGGCTGCTGTTCGAGAACATCGAAAAGATCAAGCGCATCCTGAACCCGGACCTGGCGCTGCTGGGCGTCGTGCTCACCCTGTACGACCGGCGCGAAGGCATCACGGAACGGGTGGAGGAAACGCTGCGCCGGCAGCTGGGGGATGCCGTCTTCGACACGGTGATCCGCGTGAACACCAAGTATAAGTCCACCGCCCTTTCCCGGCAGACGATCTTCGAGTACGAACAGAACGGGCGCGGCAAAGGCAGCACGGATTACCACCGCCTGACCGATGAGGTGCTCGTTCGTCTCCAGGGCGCGGGCGTTTTGCCCGTCGCCGCCGGTGCTGCGGCGGCGGCACGACCGTCGTCGGGCGCCCTGGATTCCGAGGAAACCGGAGCGACCCGGAACCCCGAACCGATCGTACTCCGAGGAAGGAGGTAGCCGCCCATGCGCAAGGACAAATTCGCCGCCCTCGACGCCATCTCCGTTCTGCCCACCGCGCGCCCGGCCGGTCCGCCGGCCGCCGGGGAAGGCGGTGGCCTGTTCGAGGACACGACTCAATCCGCCGCCGGTGCGCCGTCGGGCAAGCTGATCGAGATCCCGCTCACGCAGATCGAGCCGGACCCGGACCAGCCGCGCCGGGACGTGGGCGATCTTTCCGGTCTCAAGGAATCGATGGACCGCTACGGCCTTTTGCAGCCCATCCTCGTTTCGTCGCTGGGCCCGGGGCGCCGCTACCGCCTTCTGGCGGGCGAACGGCGCTTCCGCGCCGCACGGGATCTGGGCTGGACCAAAGTGCCCGCCCTCGTGCGCACCGTCGAGGAACACGAACGGCTGTTCCTTCAGGTCATCGAGAACGTGCAGCGCCGGGACCTGAACCCGTTCGAGGAGGCCGACAGTTACCGGCGGCTCATCGAGGAGTTCGGGCTGACCCAGGAAGAGGTGGCCGGCCGGGTCGGCAAGTCCCGTGTCGCCGTCAACCAGACGCTGCGCGTGCTGGACCTGCCCTCGTCCGTGCGCGCCGAATGTCAGACGTCTGACATCGCGTCCAAGTCCGTGCTCCTGGAGATCGCCAAGCAAAAGGGGGAAGCGGCGCAGCGTGCCCTGTGGGAGCAGGCCAAACAGGGCGCGCTGACCGTCAAGGCGGCGCGCGCGCAAAAAGCCAGTACGAAGATACTGGCGGCGGTGCCGGCTGCCATCTCCGCAGCGAGCGGGAAGAGCATGGCTTTCCGCTACCCCATTCACACGGATGAGGCGGTCGTGACCGTCGCCTTCGCGGATCGGGCGAGCGCCGATCTGGACGACATCATCGCCGCGCTGGAGCAGGCACTGGAGGGAGAGCGGCAGCGGCGGCAGGGTTCGTAATGCCTGCGCCGCGGTGCCGATGTGATGTGATAGCCGGCGTGGCATGCCGTCTCACTGCGGTTCCCACCGTGCTTCGTTTGCCCGGCGCCTTGCTTCGCTGCTTCGCCGGCAAGGCTTAATACTGTTGGGTAGGCGGCTGGCGAGGTGGCCTTGCGGCTCCTTTTCCAACCGCCCCCGCCGAACCGGACGGGACACTTTCGCCTCATCCGGCTCTCCGGCAACTCCTGCCCCAAAACCGAGGTCTCGGGTGACATAAAGAGCGGTTTCGGCTCTGTGCATTACGCATACCTCCCCGTCCCCTCTGTCGAGTCACCTGTCCCCCTTCGCCTCCGGATGTGCTGGCACATCCGATGTGGACGGCTTTCCCGTCCTCGGACTACTATGGGAACTCCGTAGCCTGGACACGGCAAGCCGTGTCCGCATAGGACTCGCGTCCTTTAGGCCATCCCGTGCTTGAGCAGCGCAGTACGTCGGGTCGCGCTCGCACTGCTTGCGCGACCCAATAGCGCGATGTAGGCAATCCACTCATCTCTTGGCCGGACTCATTGTCCGTTGGTCTCGCCCCCGGAGTTGCAAAGGCCCAAACGAAATGCCTTTGCAGGAACGAGCGCCGCTGTTAGCCACCGTAGCGGCGGGCCTCCTTGGAACCCCCTGAGATTGGATTTCGGGCAGTATAGCTCTTGCCTTGTCGCGCGGGTCTTGCAGGACAACGTTGTGAGTGGCTCTTCTCGTTTCCCGCTTTCCCAATAGGCTTTGTTGACCTGCCTCCTTTCGGGTTCAGGCTGATTGGGTGACCCAGGGATATTCTCCGAATCCCTCCCGCCTGTGGCGGGGATACTGTGCTGCCTGTCACGGCGCACCGGAAGGCAGCAGTATCGTGGTCGCGGAGCGGTCCCATTCGGTGATCACCCACACCTTTTCGCCGGTAGCGGGCAGGGCGTAGGCCGACAGCAGCCGCGTGCCTTCGCGCAGCGCCCGGTCGTTGGCCCGCCAGTCGTCCTTGTCCACGGTTCCCCAGTCGCCGCTCAGGTGCCGTCCGATGAGTTCGGCGGGCGAGGTCTGCGCCGCTTCCAGGGCTTGGAGCGCGCCCGGCGTGGCCACCAGTTGCCCCATAGCAAAGCGCCCTTGCGGGATGAGGAGCACGTCAAACCCGGCTTCTTGCGGTTCCTGTTGCAGTCCGTTCACGGGTTCGTTTATCGGTTCGGGCATGGTTCTACTCGCTAAAAGGGTCCAGGGCGGAAGCGTTGGAAGCAGCAGCAGCGGGCGGCGGCTGGTTTTGGTCGAGTTCGTTCATCGCGGCGCTCAGGAGCCGGTCGAGGGCTTCGTCGCCCTCACTCCACCCATCCACCCACGGCAGGCCCGTCTCGTTGCGCGTGACCACGAGGGCGGCCATGTGCCCGTCGTGGCGACCCACGTTGCGCGACTCGAACCGCCCGTCCAGCAGCGCCGTGGTGTACACGTCATCGAACGAGGGACCCCCGCCGTACTCGATTTGATCCTGCCATTCTTGGTCCGGGGCGGAACCATCCCAGGGTAGGGCCACATCGGGACGCGCCACGCGGTTCCGTGGGGCAGGGTGGGGTACTTGCTGTAAAGCGGTCTGTAGCGGGGCCGCTCCTAACATCTATCCTGCCGGTAACAGCAGCCCATTGTTAGGCGCGTGTCGCGCCCCGGTCGCTACTTGCGGCAGCGTGCTCGCGCCAGGCTTCATTGGCGCCAAGCAGCGACGCGAAAGCCGCGCAAACAGGCACCAGGGCACCAGGGCACCGCCCACGGGCTGGCAGAGCGCGTCCTTGCCGGCCTCGCGATTTACCTCGGGGTGCTTGGTGCTTGGTGCGCTTGGGCCCGCGCGAGCGCCCCACGCCCCCTAAACGACGTGCCTCCACAGCCCGTGCCTCCACAGCCCGTGCCGGCGCGCGCCCCCAATCAAGCACCTGTGTTCATCATGCACCTGTGTCCGTCAACCGGTATTTAGGCCAGAACCGACCGGAACACGCGCGACACACGCGAAACACGCGCGACACACGGGACGCAAACGCCCGCCCAGCGTCGCCCAGCGTCGCGCACCGATCGGCACCAAGGAGACACACACATGTGCGTAATCGCCCCCTTTACCTGCGTCACCCCCATCACGCCACGCCCTGAGACTTCGCGTCAGACACCGGGCCAAGCACCGGGCTTGAGCGGCGCGAGCGTGACAACGGCCGGCGGGACCGGCATGACGGAGCCGGCCGCACCCGTGGCACCCGTGGCACCCGTGGCACCCGTGGCACCGGCCACACCGCTTCCAGCCACGGCCGTCGCCCAGGTCACCGACCGACTGACCGACCGACTGACCGCGGCGGCGCGGATCCTGGCTCAGGGAGCGCTCCGAGCGGCAGCGGCTACCCATGCGCGCGCCACCTCGACTACCCCCACTATCCCCACTACCGCCACAGCGGCGGCGCGCTGCAGCAAAGAGCAGCAAAGATCGGAGCCGTTGTCACAGCCGCTCACAGCCGCCCACGGCACAACCCCGGCCCCAACCCCAGACCGAATCCCTGGCAGAGCCGGAGCCGCTGCTGAGTGCGCCCTGTCCGCCCTGTCCGCCATCGTCACAACCGAGCAACCGAGCACGGCTGACGATACGCAGCAGCAGCAGCAGCCGGCCCCACAGCGAAGACTCAGGTGTCGATGTCACTTGTCGATGTCACTTTGAGGACGATCATTGGCGTCACTTTCGGGCTTTATCTGCCCAGGACTAACCAGAACTATAGTAGATCGTAACTGATAGGACACTGCTTGTAAATAATAAACAACTTAAACACGCTTGATATATACACACTTAGATGCTGTGCATGATTCACTTAACGTACATAAGCACACCGGTATGCTAAAATAATACCGTGTGTTTGTGTAGTCATCGCGTACAGCAAAACTTAGGTCGTTAGTATCGGCCAAACCAGAAGGTACCTGGAGGCCGGCTAACAGAAACGATAACCAAGACCGCGCGAAAAAGGCAGAAACACGACATCTACATCCACGCACAGCATCCACGCACAGCGTGTTAGAACGGTTCCAAATTAACTCGCGTGTGCACTGAACACCAGGAGATCACGATAGGAACGCAACGGCTACTATGACACCTATGACACCTATGACACCCCGGACTTCCATGATGATGAACGGTACTGCTGCTGCTGCCGCTGCTGCCGCCCCGGTGGGCACGGGCGGCAGCAGCGGCAGCAGCGGCAGCAGCACGGGCAGCAGCACGGGCGGCAGCAGCGGCGCTGTCCCCCCGCCCAAGAACGGCCACCGTTACAAGGTTTTGGCCTACCTGCGCGTCAGCCGAGAAGAAGAGCGCACCGGAAGCCACACCTTCGAGACACAGCAGCTGCGGATCGGCGAAAAACTCGACGCCCTGCTGGGAGGCCCTACGCAATATGAGACAGTGCTCCTCAAGGACGATGGCGTGTCCGGAGGCTATGGCCCCCAGGCTACCGGGATCGAGAAGCGCGTACGCAAAACCCTGCGCCAGGTCCAGCACGAGCTGCACACCGGCGCTTATGACCTGTTCATCGTCTACCACACCGACCGCCTTGCCCGGTCCCCGCGCTGGTTCTTTCAGTTGCTCGAAGACGACATCCTGCCCAATGCCCTGTTCGTCTCGGTGTGCGAGGAGATGAACCTGGCCAGCGCTCAGGGACGCGCCATGGTCGGCATGGTCGCCGTCATGAATGCCATGACGCGCGACCGGATCATCGAGCGTAACCGGGACGCCGTGGACACCCGCATGCAGCTGGGCTATTTCCAGGGACAGGTGCCTTACGGCTGGCAGTGGGAGCCAAGCGCCCAGATGGCCGAGCGCGCCCGGCGCCGGATTGTGCCCGTGCCCGAGCAGGGCCGGATCATCATCCAGGTCAAGGAGTGGTATCTGGCGGGCTGGAGCCTGCAGCGCATTGTGCGCGAGCTCAATGAGCGGGGCGTACCCCCGCCCAGCGCCCACAAGCCGCCCAGCGCTCGCTTTGGCGACAAGCTCCTGAGCGGCAAGTGGAACTATACCAGCCTGTGCCGCCTGATCTGCAGCCCGGTGCACGCGGGCCTGGTCCAGTCCAAGCGCCTGGGCCTGATCCAGGGCGAGCACCGGCAAAGCCGCTACTTTACGCCCGAGGAGCGGGAGCAGATTTTAGCGGCCCGGGTAAAGCGCAAAAAGTTTTCGCCTACCAACACCGGCGCCCAAAGCGATGACCGGCTCCTCAACGGTCTGCCGCGCTGCGCGCGCTGCGGCAACCGGCTTCGCCCCAGCGCACACAGTGGGGGCAAGTACCGGGTGTATCGCTGCATGAGCGGGCAGGGTCACGGCAAATACACGTGTCCTGGGGTGAGTGTGGGCGAGGACGAACTAGACGCGGCGGTAGTGAGCCTGGTGGAACAGGTGGCGCGTGATCCGCGCATGCAGGCGCTGCTGAAGGCTGCCGCGCACGAGGCGGCCGGCCAACAAGATGGCCAGATGGAGCAGGAAAGGGCGCAGTTGCAAGCGCGGCTGCGCGAGCAGGAGGAGCAGAGCGCTCGCCTGCTGGATCTGCTGTGCCGCAACGTGATTGACGAAGACGAGTTTAGTGCCCAGAATCAGCGCCTGCGCCAAAAGCAGGCGTCGCTGCGGGCACGGAAGGCGCAGTTGGAGCAAACGCTGTCGCAGCGCAATGAGCGCGAGCAGCAGGCCGCCCGTGTGTGCGACCTGACGCTACGGTTCCCGAGCCTGTGGCAGCACCTGGATCTGATGGAGCGGCGCGAGGTGTTGCGCCAACTGGTGGAGTCGCTCACCGTGGACCAGGACGCCCAGCACAGCGGGCCGCTCAAGAGCGGCAACGTGACGGCCCTCGTGCGCGTTCGGGTGGCCCTGCTGCCCGAGCAGACTCTGGTGCTGCGGCGCGCCAAGCACAAGCGTCAGGAGAAGGCCACCACGGGCCTGGCGGGGCTGACCCCGAGGCAGTTGGCGTACCTGTACTGGGTGAGCCAGAACAAGACGAACTGCGAGGCAGCCGTTCTGATGGGGGTATCGGTGTACACGATCCGCAACTTCACCTCGGGGATCCGCAAGCGCACGGGCTTGTTCCAGATGGCCGAGGCAGCGCGCCAAGCCCGCGGCTACATCCAGGCGCGCCTGAGCACACTGCCCCTGGACGAGCAGACCAGCCGCAGTCTGCAGGTGAAAAACAGAAGTCAGAACAGCAAGGATCCGAACAGCAAGGATCCGAACAGCAAGGATCCGAACAGCAAGGATCCGAACAGCAAGGATCCGAACAGCAAAGAGGGGCGCAGCCGCACCGGCAGCGATGACAGCGGGGGCTTTCACCTGTCATCCAAGCTGCTGGAGGTACTGCCGCTTCTGGGCAGCGGGGCCAACAGCCAGGAGGTGGCCGCGATGATGGGCCTGCCGCGCTCGACGGTTTCGAGCCGGCGGCAGATGATCCTGGACATCACGCGCTCCAAAACGATCTTCGAAGCGGTTCAAAAAGCGAAAAAGGCGGGTCTGTTGTAGGCGCTCTCTGGAGGGGCGCGCTCTCTGGAGGGGCGCGCTCTCTGGAGGGGCGCGCTCTCTGGAGGGATAGAAGGCGAGCCGCCGTGCCAAGCGCCGCCGTGCCAAGCGCCGCCGTGCCAAGCGCCGCCGTGCCAAGCGCCGCCGTGCCAAGCGCGCGCTGCGCCGGCACAGCCGGTTATCGTTCCTTCTGCGCCGATGACGCGAAAGTGTCCCGTAAAGTGTCCCGTAAAGTGTCCCGTCCGGTTCGGCGGGGGCGCTTGGAAAAGGGGCAGCAGTGCCACATCGCCAGCCGCCTACCCAACAGGATGAGCGGGCCGGATGAGCGGGCCGGCCCCTACTCTCTCTTGCGCGGCGGCGGGCAGGATGATGGCCTCCGCAATGTTTGCGTAGAACTCCGACAGGTCAGCCGTGTTCGGGTGCCCAAGGTTCCGGCACGGGCAACTGCCGCAGCCGCGGGGCGACCAGACCAGCAAGCGCAAACAGAAAGCACCCACCGCTGCGCAGCGCCCTGGCGCAGCGCCCTGGCGACGTTTAGAAGTCATAATACGAACTACATGCCCCTTCGCTCTTTGTTTCCCATGGCGCGCGCGCGCACGCGCGCTACCTTACGCCGCTGAGGTGTGGTGGTCCTCCGGATGACTTTTCAGCCCGTCCCCAACCGTCCCTGAACCCTGTTCCAAGAAACATGGGATTTCGGTGACACTTGGTGCTGATTCGTCTCGGCGCGTCCAAGTCCCTGGGGTCGTTGCGCGCACGCCTGCCATTGAGTGTTCCCGCAATCGTTGGTTTTCGGTTGCAGTCGGGGACATGAGTGGACAAGCGGTACAGTACGTGCTGCGAGCGGCGTTGGCCGCTCCGGTTGCACACGAGTGTTGTACACGCGTGTTGGCCACGCTGGGGTGGGAAGGAAAGTGCGATGAAGCCAGGTCTTGCCCGTGTTCTTGCGGCGACTGCTGCCACCGCACTGCGGATCGTCGCGCTCGTGTTCGTCTTGACGGCGGCGAGCAGCGCGCCGCCCGCCGCCGCCAAGCAGCCGCCAGGTGCAGCGCAGCAGCAGCAGCGCCCCGTTCCCGCCGCCGCCGCTGCTACGCCTGGTATTGACACACTGGGCAAGGCGCTCGAACGGACCGCCTGGAACGAGGAGAGCGCCGGGCCGCTGCTCGCACTCGACCCGCACAACGTCCGGCAATGGAAGCCCGCGCCCGTGCCCGCGCCCAACGCCCCCCAGGAGGAGCGGCCCGCCCCGCCGCTGCCCCCGCCCGCCAGCAACCGCCCCTACCGGCTCAGCGCGGTTGCGCGCTTCTTCGGGCGCAAGGTCGTGCGTCTCGACACGCTGACGGTGCTCGCGCCCGCCACCATGATCGTGCTCAATGACCGCCCCGGCCGGGGCGATCCGTTTGCGGGAATGCAGCGCAGCGAGCGGATGCGCTACTTCGCCGGCTCGCTCTTGCCCGACCAGTGGCGGCGGCTCGCCAGCCCCCAGGGGCTGGGCGCGGGCGACCTGGACCCTGACCAGCGCACGCTATTTTTATCCCTGCTGCCCGACCCGTTCTGGCTGCGCCGCGTCAAGGACGAGCCCAATGGCACGCAGCATTACCTTGAGGACGGCAAGGTCACCCTGACGCCCGGCCAGCGCGCGCAGGTGCGCCTGCGGGCCAATCGTTCCCTGCGACTGATGTTTCCGTTGGCCGGGCGCTCGAACCATTACACGGGTACGGGTCGGCCGCCCCGCCCCGCGCCCGGCGGCGCACAAGCACAAGGCGCACAAGCACAAGACGAAACGCGCTTCGTGCTGGACTACAAGGGCGAGCCCGAGAAACGCCCGGACACTTTCGGGGTGACGCTGCGGCGCGAGGTGCCCAATCGTCTCAAGCCTGGCCAACTCGCCTTCGACGCGCCCGCCCTCCAGGCCGTGGTGTCGCTGCTGCCGCCGCCGCCGCCCGGCGCGAGCGAGGGAGACAGTAACCGGGACAAGGACAGGGACAATGCCGCCGCCGCGCCGCCCGCCAATCTGCTCACGGTCGCCGAACTGCTCCACCGGGTTTCCGAGGCAGCCAACCTAGAAATCGTGGCCGACCGGCGCGTGGCCGCGCTTTCCGTGTGGACGCGCGGCGACTCCGCGCACGCGTCTGACGTTCTGCGCGCGCTGTGCTGGGCCGTGACGGGCACGTTTCGCAAGGTCGGCCCCGCCGCAACACCCGGCGCACCACGCGGCGCAGGCGACGCTCGCCCCGTGTACCTGCTCACCGACGACGTGGAGGGGATCGGCACACGGCTTGCGCGCATCGCGGACTGGGCGCAGGAAGTGAATGCGCGGGGCGAAAAGCAGCGCGCGCGCTTCGACGGGCGCTTGCAGGACATGCAGCCCGCCAAGTTCCTGGACTTCGCGCCCGGCGACCCGTTTTCCCTGGACGCAAACACGCTCAAAACCCTTCAGGAACGGCGGCGCGTTCCTCGCAAGCCAAGCGACCCGGACCCGTCTGAGATGCCGCTGGCCGACCTGCCGCCCGCGCTCGCCCAGTTGGCGCGCGAGCAGGCGAGCGTCTTGCAGGTGTTACGCGACCAGGCGGCCGCTGCCCTGGCCCAGCGCGACGGCGGCGGCAGCGGAGGGAGCGGCAGCGGGGATGGGGGTCCCATCCGCGCGGACCGCGTGCGCCTGGACGTGCAGACCGGCGTGTCCTACCTGGTGCCCGAAGCGGGTGTTTTGGAAGCCAGCGACCTTTCCCTGTACAGCGTTCCCGCCCTGCCCGAAGACAACGCGCCCCCCGTGCCCGCGCCTGCGCCCGTGCCTGCCGAGCCGCCCAAAGCGTCGCCCTTCACCTTTCCCGCCAGCATGACGGCCCGCATTTTGTACGTTGCCCCGGCTAATGCGGACGAGGCGCGAACGGCTGCCTTGGCCGCGCGCGCCCATAATTTGACGCACCTGTGGGTGGACGTTCCCGGCGCAGACGCAGGCGACGAAGCGGCGGGCAAAACGCTGCTGTCGGCCGCCGTTCAGGCGGGACGCGCGCAGGGGCTGTCCGTGTTCGGCGTCGTGTCCGTGCTGCGCCGCCCGCTAACGGCAGCGCCCGTGGGCACGGCAGCGCCCGTGGGCAGTGACGCCGCCCTGCTCGACCTGACCATTCAGGGCGAGACGGGCGCGGCGTGGGGCCGCCGCCGCCTCGGCTGGGTGGACGACGCGCAGGCACCTTGGGCACGCGCCCGGCTGAGCCGCACCCTGGGCGATTGGCTGCGCCCGGACAACCCCGCCACGTTCGAGCGGCTCAAGACCCGCCTGCTCGCCCTTGCGGCCACGCCCGGCCTGAGCGGTCTGGTGCTGACCGGCACCGCCGCCCCTGGCTACACGGACCCCGGCCAGGCTAATCGCGGCCACGCCGCAATGATCGGCGAGGAGCACGATTTCGGCTACACGCCCGAAAACCGCCTCGCCTTTTTTCGGCAGGAGGGCGTGGACCCCCTTGACCTGGCGGGTCTGGTCCTGTACGCAAGCGACGCCGACCTGAGCCTGCCCTTCTTTTCCGACAACGCCTTCAAGCCGCGCTACCTCGAGGTCGGCGGCGAGGTGGTGCCGGAGCCGGGCACGCGAACCCCGGTGCAGAAATGGCGGGCGTTCCGTTATCAGCAAAACGTCGCCCTGCTTTCTCGCCTTCACGAAGCCCTGCACGCTGCGCGTCCGAACCTGGCCGTTGTGCTGCGCAGCCGGCCGGAAAGCCAGTTGAGTGCAGACGATTGGTTCGGGACGTGGGACCGGCCCGCTGCCGTGCCCCAGACCGCCACCGCCGACTTCAGTGCCTTCAGTGCGCTTGGCGGCGGCGCGCATACTGCCCAAACGGCACGCACGTTTTCGCGGCGCGTGTTTCTGAGCGCGCCGTTTGAGCCGATTCCCGCGTCCGTGCGCCGCCGCACGGATAGGGACAATAGGAAAGAGGACCAAACGCTGTTCGCCGGGATGCTCGAGCGCCTGATGGCGCGCCACCGG
>JAABUN010003825.1_pt1 | contig 22106 bp, 14 predicted proteins | sample 5559311 | NCBI WGS metagenome assembly JAABUN01 (sample SAMN10711877, study PRJNA513370) | rock metagenome | isolation source: Antarctica rocks | place: Antarctica: Victoria Land, Siegfried Peak sud
ATAAAAGCGTGCCGATTGACAACCATTTTTTAAGCCTCGCGCTTTCCGCCGGAGTTCCTGCGGCGTTGCTCTTAATCCTGATAATGGTTCGCGCTCTTGTCTTTTGTTTTCGCGGCTGGCAATGTTCCGAGCCTGATTCGAGAGCGTCGAATTTGTGGCGAATAATGATGGCGTTAATCGCCGCGTTCATTCTCAACAACTTTTTCGGCACAACTTTTACGATTTACTCGGCTGCTCCCATCGGCTGGCTTCTAATCGGCTGGACGAGCGCCGAATACGGCAAGCTGAAAGTCGCCGAAAACGATGTTAACGCCGAAGACGAAGCCAAACGGCTGAATGCACGCGAAGTTTCATATTCGTTTCCGAACAAATCTTTTTAGAATAACTCTCGAATTAACTGTTTTATAAGGCGACGAGCAATCGCTCTTTAAAACGGTAATGACGATTATTATCCAATCACACAAAAATCAAACACCGCCAACCATCACTTCGACAGCGAACGCCGCGTGGCGTTTTGCGCCCGCAGATTTGCGGTTGGAAATGGGCGAAGCACACATTTGGCTGGTGAGCCTTGACGAAGAAAACGCAGGATTTGAGCGGCTTCTTTCCGACGACGAGCTAATCAGAGCCGAACGATTTCGGTTTGCGCCGGACAGAAAACGCTTCGTCGCGGCGCGCGCGTTTCTGCGAATTATCTTGGGAAAATACCTGAAGACAAATCCGCGTCTCATTCGCTTTGAATACAACGAATACGGCAAGCCGTTTCTTAATCGGGAAATGCGCTCGTCAATCAAATTTAATCTCTCGCATTCCGACAATTTAGCCGTTTACGCTTTTATGGACGGGAGCGAAATCGGCGTCGACATCGAACGTATAAAACCGTCTCTCGTCGATGACCAGATGCTCGCGCACAGTCTGACCGCGCGGGAAATCGTCCGCTTCCGAACGCTTCCGAAAGACGAGCGCGAATTGTTTTTTTTCGATTGCTGGACGCGCAAAGAAGCCTATCTCAAAATGTGCGGAAGCGGCTTTTCGCTGCCCGCAAACGAAATCGAAACTTTGATGCTTCCAGAAACCTCAACCGATTTTTTCGACGACGACGAAGTTCGAAAGCGCCGTTTGTCTTTTCAAAATCTTCCGTTCATCGCTGGCTGCGCGGCGGCTCTTGCAATCGAAGCGAGCAATCCGCAGATGAAATTCCTGCTTCACTCAAACGCGGCGTCAGAAAAATATTCTTGAAAATCAGAAGCTATTATCACTTTCTTAGCGCATACGGATAAAGGTTTCGTTGACGATTTTTCGGCGATACGGCACGAATTGATTGTTAAAAGATTTATTCGCGCCGGAAATTAAACGGCGAGTTTATATCACCGACTGAAACCGAAATTATCGATAAAATACGAAAGCTATGAACGGTCTGCTGTCCCGACGACTGGAAAATTTATCGCCCGCCAAGCGCGCTCTGCTAGAGATGAGGCTGCGCGAGAAAACGCCCGCGCCGAAAAATCATTTTTCGATTCAGCCGCGCGGCGATGCGGGCGTCGCTCCGCTCTCGTTCAATCAGGAAAGCCTGCTTTTTATGGAGCGGCTCAATCCGAACGCATCGACCTACAATGTTTATGAAGCGGTGCGGCTGACGGGCAGTCTCGATTTCGACGCTTTGCAGAAAACGCTCGACGCAATCGCGGCGCGGCACGAATCGCTTCGCACGGCATTCAGGGAAATCGACGGTCAAACCAGACAAATTATCGCGCCTGCCGCGCCTGTTTCTATTCAAGCGATAGACTTTTCGCAATCTGCGGTTGAAGAAGGCGAGCGGCTCGCACTCGAAGCGTTGACCGATGAAGCAAACCGTCCGTTTGATTTACGGCAAGGTTCGCTCTTTGAAATAACACTGGCAAAACTGGCGGCGGAAAAACATTTTCTCCTTGTAAAAATGCACCATATTATCAGCGACGGCTGGTCGCTCGGCGTTTTCTGGAAGGAATTGGCGCATCTCTATCAAAGTTTTTCAAACGGGGAAACGCCCGCGCTGCCCGAATTGCCGATTCAGTTCGGCGATTACGCCGCGTGGTCGCGCGAGCGTCTCGAAAAGGACGAAGCGCGCCAGACCGAATACTGGAAAAATCAGCTTCAAGGCGCGCCGTCGCTGCTCGAATTGCCGGCAGACCGCGCGCGTCCCGCCGTTCAGAGCTACAACGGAGCGCAGGAAATCTGCGTTTTTCCGGCAAAACTCCGCGACGACTTGAAAAAAATTGGTCAGCGCGAAAACGCGACTTTGTTTATGACGCTGCTGGCAACTTTCAATGTTTTGCTGGCGCGCTATACGGGACAGAAAGATTTAATCGTCGGCTCGCCCGTCGCCGGTCGCAGCAGAACCGAAACCGAAAATCTCATCGGCTTTTTCGTCAACACGCTCGCCCTGCGCGCTGATTTATCAGGCGACCCGACTTTTCGAGAGCTTCTCAAACAAATAAAAAACACGACGCTCGAAGCATTTTCGCATCAGGATTTGCCGTTTGAAAAAGTCGTCGCCGCCGTCAGCCCGCAGCGCAGCTTGAGTTATAACCCGATTTTTCAAGTCGTCTTCGCGCTCCAGCCGAATTCCGAATCCGCTCTGAAAATTCCCGGATTGGAAATTCAAACGGTTAAACTCGGCGCGGCGACGGCTAAATTCGATTTGTTTCTGTCAGCGACGGAAACGGCTGACGGCTTGTCGTTAACAGCCGAATACAGCACGGATTTATTCGACGCGGCGACGGTTCGGCGGCTAATGAGCCATTATCGAAATCTGCTCGAAGCGCTGGTTGTCAATCCAAATTTGCGAGTTTCCGAACTGCCGTTATTAAGCGAAGCGGAACGGCAACAATTATTGTTTGACTGGAACGACACGACAACCGAATTTCCGAATAAATGTCTGCACGAGCTTTTTGAGAGTAAAGCCGCCGCCGAGCCGCAGCAAATAGCCGTCTCGCACGACGAAAACAATCTTACTTACGAACAGCTTAACCGCCAAGCAAATCAAATCGCACATTACTTGCGGAAACTCGGCGTCGCCCCGAACGCGCCCGTCGGGATTTTTATGGAACGCTCGGCGCTGATGGTCGGCGGAATTATCGGCATTCTCAAATCCGGCGGCGCGTATCTTCCGCTTGATTCAAGCTACCCGCAATCGAGACTTTGCCAGATGATTGAAAACGCGGACGTGAAAGTGATTTTGACCGTCGGCGAAAAAATTTCGCTTCTGCCAAAAACCGATGCGAAAGTAATTTGTCTGGATAAAGATTGGGAAAACGTCGCCCGCCAAAGCGTCGATAATCCGGCAAATGTTAATCAGCCGAGCGATACGGCTTATTTGATTTATACTTCCGGCTCGACCGGAGAGCCGAAAGGAACGCTCGTTCCGCATCGCGCCGTCAACCGTTTGGTTTTCAATACGAATTACATTGAGTTCAATTCGACCGACCGCATCGCGCACGTTTCCAACGTCTCGTTCGACGCCGCGACTTTTGAATTGTGGGGCGCGCTGCTGCACGGCGCGCGGCTAATTGTTCTTAACAAAGATTTAATTCTCTCCCCAAAGGAATTCGCGGCGGAATTGCGGACGCGGAAAATCTCGACGATGTTTCTGACAACATCGCTTTTCAATTTACTGGCTCGTGAGAAACCGAGCGCGTTTCAAACATTAAAAAACGTTCTCGTCGGCGGCGAAGCGTGCGACCCGACGGCGGCGCGGCGCGTGCTGGAAAATAATCCGCCGCGACGATTGGTCAACGCTTACGGTCCGACCGAAGCGACGACTTTCGCCGTCTGTTATGAAATAAAAAATGTCGCGCCCGACGCGCAAACGATTCCGATTGGACGCCCGATTTCAAACACGACGATTTACCTGCTCGATTCGCATTTAAATCTTGTGCCGATTGGCGTGTCCGGCGAAATTTATATCGGCGGCGACGGGTTGGCGAAAGGTTATCTGAACCGTCCCGAACTGACGGCGGAAAAATTCGTTTCCGTTCCGGCGAGCAAATTTCGGGTGTCGAACGATGTTTCGAGCGGCGACGAAAATCAAAACGTCAAATTGTATCGAACCGGAGACGCGGCGCGTTATCTGCCCGATGGAAATATCGAATATCTCGGACGAAAAGACGACCAGATAAAGCTGCGCGGATTTCGCATTGAATTAGGCGAAATCGAAGCGGTTTTCAATTCGCATCCGGCGGTCAAAGACGGCGTTATCGCAATCAAAGAAAGCGGCGGCGAGAAAAAAATCGCGGCGTATTACGTCTCCGCCGAAAACGCCGCGCCGATGACCGCAGAGCTGCGCGATTTTCTCAAAGAGCGGCTGCCCGATTATATGATTCCGGCGAAATTTTTTGAACTTGCCGAATTGCCGCTCAATCCGAACGGCAAAGCCGACCGACAAAAACTTGCGGCGATTGAAGAAATCGAAACAGAAGCCGAAAAGACGGCTGACGCGCCGAAAGACGAATTGGAATTAAAACTCGCTTGGATTTGGCAAAAAGTTCTTGGATTAAAAACAATCAATGTGGCGGACAATTTTTTCGACTGCGGCGGTCATTCGCTCGTTGCCGTTCGCCTCTTTTCGGAAATCGAGAAAACCTTGGGTTGTCGTCTGCCGCTGGCGGCGTTGTTTCAAGCGCCGACGATACAGCAGCTTGCCGATTTGATTCGGCAAGGCGGTTGGCAATCGACGTGGGGCGCGCTGGTTCCGATGCGACCGCACGGCGGCAACCCGCCGTTTTTCTGCGTTCACGCAGTCGGCGGAAACGTCCTCGAATTTAACGACCTCGCCAGACATCTGGATTCAGACCAGCCTTTTTACGGGTTGCAGGCGTTAGGTTTGGACGGAAAATCCGCGCCGCTCACGAGCGTTGAAGAAATGGCGACCGCTTATCTGAAAGAGATTCGGCAGATTCAGCCGCAGGGTCCGTATTATCTCGGCGGACGCTCTTTCGGCGGGACAGTCGCTTACGAAATGGCGCGCCAATTAGTCGAGCAGGGTGAAGAAATAGCTTTGCTCGCTATTTTCGACACTTATCCGAAAGGCTGGCTCAAATTGTGTTCCGAAGAAGAAGCCGCGCGCTACAAAAAACAGTTTCGACAGCTCAGAATTAAACGTCATCTGGAGAATTGGAAACAACTCGGAATCGCCGGAAAGACAAAGTATTTTCTCGAAAAGGCGAATTACAAAAAACGCAAATACAAAAATCTGCTCTGGCAGCCGACGCGGAAAACAGAAGTTGAAACCGGACAATCGGTCAACACGTCGATTCGTAATATCGAAGCGATAAATTACCGGGCAATCAGAAAATACGTTCCGAAAATTTATTCGGGAAAAGTAACTTTTTTCTCGGCGCGCGAGGAAGTTTGCCCGGAGGAAAATCTGACCGGCTGGCGGCGTCTGGCGCAGGGCGGCGTCGAAGTGGTCGAAGTTCCCGGCGACCATCAGACGATTGTTAAAGAGCCGTTTGTGCGGGAACTGGCAAAGGCGCTCGAAAAAAGCATTCGCCGCAGTCAACCAACGATAAAGGCAAAGTCAGCTTTTGAAGGAATTAAGACGTGAACTATTTATCGACAATTTTTATTATAACTACGGCGGCGAGCGACCGATTGACGGGCGTCAACGATTACCTTTACGAGATGCTCAACGGTCTTGCCGGTCGGTCGTGGATTTTCGACAATTTGATAGATTTGCCGCTAGAGAGCAATCTGGTCAAGGCGGCTTTGCTCGGCGCTTGTTTTTTGTTCGCGTGGCTTGCGGGCAAAGACAATGCGGACATCGCCCGCCGCCGCAGAATTCTTCTTGTTACCATTCTCGCATCGGTCTTTGTTATTGCGACGACGAAAACTTTGTCGAAAACGATTTTTCTGCCGCGCCCGTTTATTCAATCGCAAAAAACTTTTCACCTCGAAGGCGAGCAGCTTGTGGAAACCGCTCGTCTTGATTTTCGCGTGCCGCTCGACGAAGAAAATCAAAAGAGTTTTAACGCTTTGCGGCGTGGTGAAATCATTCAAAACGATTTGGGTTCGTTTCCGAGCGACCACGCCGGATTTTATATGACTTTAGCAATCGGAATCTTGCTGGCGTGCCGTTCCCCCGGTCTGATTGCGCTTTTTTGGACGCTGTTCGTTACGCTCGGCAGCCGCGTCATTACCGGACAGCATTCGCCGCTGGATGTCGCCGCCGGTTCGCTCATCGGTATCGGAATACTTCTGATTCTGCAATTTGTCGTCGGCAAATGGGGAAAGCATCTTATTGACACGATTGTTAATTGGACGCTGAAGTATTCGGCACTTTCAGCCGCTGCGATTTTTATCTTTTTATTCGAGGCGGTCAATACTTTGAAAGACGTTCATCAATTGCAGAAAGTCGGCAAAGGCATCGTCAAACATTTAATCGGAAGTTAATTTATGAAATACGTTTTAGATACCGGAAAATTTCAAACGGCGGCAAAGTCTTTCTGTTTTCTTTTATTCTTTGCAAGCGGCGTTCTTTTGCTCGGCGGATGCGGTTTAGACCAAAAAGGAATGGTGCTGTTGACGGACGAATCTTATCGGGCGACGGTGGTCGGAACCAACAAAGACGGGTTCACCGTGCCGGACGGTCTTTTGTGGAAACAGGGAAAGTTGTATGTAGCCGACGAAGGCGGCGATGCCGTGCGCGCTTGGACTAGCGCGCGGGAAGTAAAAACTTTTTGCGATTCGAGCCTCGGTATCTTATCGCCGGAAGATTTGGTAATGGACGCCGAGGGAAATATTTTTTTCACCGACGACGATGCGGGCGGCATCTGGACGGTTGATAATCAGGGTAAGTGTTCTTTATTGGCGGGAAAAGACAAAGGATTGCTTTCGACCGAAGGAATCGCCCTATCGCCTTCGGGGACAATTCTCGTCGGCGAAAGCACGAGCCATCGAGTATTCGCCATCGGTCAAAACGGAGAAGTTTCGGTTTTTCTCGGTGCGGAATACAACATCAAAAAGCCGGAAAGTATGGTGTTTGACGAAAAGGGAAATCTTTATATCGCCGACAACGAAGACGACGTGCTTTACCTGCTGACGCCGGATATGAAGCTGCATCGCCCGCTTGAAAATCAGCCGGAATTTTCACCCGAAACGATTTGGTATTCGCGCGGCGTGCTGTATATTACCGACAGCAAAAACGGCAAGCTCTTTGGTTATACGCCCGAAGAAGGTCTGCGGACGATTGCCGTTTTCGGCGGCAAACTGGCGGCTGTCGGCGGCATCACCACCGACGAGAACGGCAGCATTTACGTTTCGATTCAAACCGATTTGAAACACAAACTCGGTTACGTGCTGCGTCTCGACAAGGAAAAAGAGAGCGCGATGCGGTGAAAACATTTCTGCAAGTTAATCGACGCATGTCCTTAAAGTTTTTTCAGGCTTTTAATCAACGGCATTTTGCTGATTAAAAGCCTGATTTTTTATTTATCGCCGCTCCCGGTTTTCTCAAACCGGCGCAGACATACTTTAAGGCTTAAAATCGGGCGAAACAATCCGTTCGTTTTTGGATACTCCAGTCGATTAGGTCTTTCATTTACTTTGAATAAACGCCGAATCAAAGCCGGATATAAAAAAGAACCCGCCGACGGTTTCGGTCGCGCCCGATAAATCTTCGATGAAGAAAAACATCACCTTCATTTTTCTGGCAAATTTTTTCACGCTTCTCTCCGGCGTCGTAACCAGCCTTTTGACGGCGTGGGCGCTCGGCGCTGAAGGGCGCGGCGATTTGGCGGTCATCGTGCTTTATCCGAATGTGGTGGCGCTTGTCGTCGGATTCGGGCTGCCGCAGGCGCATCGCTACAGCCTCGCGCGCGAGCCGAAAAGCGTTTCTCCGCTTTTTTCCAACGCGCTTATTTTTGCGGCTGTGATGGGCGTTTTAGCTTTGGCGGCGGCGGAATTAATCGTGCCGTCGCTGGTCGGCGCGCGCAGCGAAGCGGTGATGTGGCTGGTTAAAATTTATCTGATAAATATCCCGCTCGCTCTGCTCTACGATTTGATGGCGGGAATGCTCGAAGGCGCGCGTCAATTCAAATGGGCGGCTCTCGCGCGGATAATCTTTTTCGGCATTCAATCGGTCGCCTATTTCCTTCTCTGGATGACGGGTCATCTGACGATTTACACCGCCGCTCTGACAATGATTGTCGCGCAGACGGCGAACACGCTGACCGCCCTCATCTGTGTTTGGCGCGTGCTTCGTCCGCGCTGGAAGCCGAACTGGACTGTTTGGAAAAAATCAATTGCTTATGGCTTAAAATATCACGTCGGAGTGGTAACTTCATTTACGACTTTGCGGCTTGACCAACTGATGCTCGGCGGAATGGCGACGAGCGTCGAAATGGGACTTTATGTCGTCGCCGTGCGCCTCTCGGAAATCACGACGGTTCTGGCTTCTTCTGTGGCTGACGTGCTGATGCCGGAAGTCGCTGCCTCAAAACAGTCGAAACAATCTGTTCAACTGCTGACGAGAAGTTTGAGACAGATGATTTACATATATCTGTTAATTCTTTTCCCGTTAATTTTGTGCGCGCCGCTCGTTTTGGAATTCGCCTTCGGAGCGGATTTCGCCGCCGCTGGCGGAGCGCTTCGACTGCTGCTCGCAGCTTCGATGGTGTGGAGTCTCGGCGCGATTGTCAACAGCGGTTTGAACGGCTTCGGCTATCCGGGCTTAAGCACAATTTCCCGCTTGTCGTCGGCGATTGTAACGGTTGTCGCGCTTCTTTACTGGCTGCCGCGCTACGGTATTGTCGGCGCGGCGTTCTCGTCGCTTCTCGGCTACAGCGTAATGCTCGCGGTCGCGCTTTTCTGGCTCGTTCGCAAAAAGAATATTCGATTGAGAGAACTCGTTCGCCCGCGAAAAGACGATATTCCAATGAAAAAATTTATGACGATTTTCAAATCACGAATCAGTTCGGACACACAATTAAATACAAATGACTCGCCGGAGAACTGCTTTCACCAATTCTTTGAACGGCAAGCCGCCGCCCATCCTGACCGCGTGGCGATAATTTGTCGCGGAAAACAGTTGACGTATGCCGAACTGAACGCCCGCGCCAATCAGCTTGCTTGGCATTTGCGCGCGCGCGGCGCAGTTCCCGAAACACTGATTCCCGTCTGCGTCGAACGTTCGTTGGAAATGGCTGTCGGCATTCTCGGCATTCTCAAATCGGGAGCGGCGTATGTTCCGATTGACCCCGCATATCCCGCCGAGCGGATAAAATTTATGCTGACGGACATTAATGCGCCGTTTATTGTTACTCAATCGGCGTATTTGCAGTTGCCCGCCGCCGAAAAAATACTACTCGATTCTGACTGGGAGATTATCGCGCAAAATCCGACGGGCAATCCGCCGCCGATTGCCAATTCCGAAAATCTCGCCTACGTCATTTATACTTCCGGCTCGACGGGAAAACCGAAGGGCGCGATGCTGACGCACGCCAATTTATGCCATTACGTGCGGGCGCTTCAGCACGAATTTTCGCTGACATCCGAAGATAGGTATCTACATTTAGCATCAATAGCTTTTTCATCGTCGCGGCGGCATTTGCTTTTTCCGCTTGCTTACGGCGCGACCGTCGTCGTTGCCGACGAAGAACAAAGAATGGACCCGCTGCCGCTTTTCAAACTCGTCAAAGAACAGTCGGTAACAGTTTTCGACGCCGTGCCTTCGTTTCAAAGGCATTGTATGAACGCGCTGCGCGAGCTGGACGCCGAAAGCAGAAAAGAATTGCTCGACAACAATTTACGATTAATCGTTTCGGCAAGCGAACCGTTGTTGTCGGACATTCCCGCCGCGTGGATGTTTGAATTCAAACATCCGGCGCGGCACGTTCATATGATTGGGCAGACGGAAACGAGCGGCATAATTTCGCTAAATCGCATAACGGAAGAAGACGCAGCCGAGCCTGTAAAAGTGGTTTCGGTCGGACGCCCGATTAGCGATACGGAAATTTATCTGCTCGACGAAAACCATCAGCCGGTAGCGGCGGGCGAAGCCGGAGAAATGTTTGTCTGCGGCGGCGGCTTGGGTCGCGGCTATTTAAACCTACCGGAATTGACGGCGCAGAAGTTTGTCGAATTAACGATTGAAAACGATTCCGGGTCGGAGATATCACCCGCGCGACAGGCTTGCCGCACCGGAGATTACGCGCGTCTTTTGCCTGACGGCAGATTGGAATGTCTCGGCAGACAGGATTTTCAAATTAAAGTGCGCGGGTTTCGAGTTGAACTCGCTGAAATCGAAGCATTGCTGATAAATCACGCGGACGTTCGTGAATGCACGGTGATAGGACGTGAAGACGAGCCGGAACAAATTCGCCTTGTCGCATATATCGTCGCGCGGCGAAAATCCGCCTTACTCATTGACGAGCTGCGAACGCTTGTAAAAGAGCGGCTGCCCGATTATATGCAGCCGTCCGCTTTTGTGTTTATCGACGATTTGCCGCTGACTCCGAACGGTAAAATCGACCGTAAAAGCCTGCCGCGTCCCGACGAATCGGCGTTTGTCGTCGAACAAAATTACGCCGCGCCGCGCCGTCAGACCGAGCAAATCATCGCAAAAATTTGCGCGGAAGTATTAGGTTTCAGTCGCGTCGGCATCAATGATAATTTTTTTGAACTCGGCGGTCATTCGCTGCTTGCCAGTCGAGCTATTTCACGCCTTCGAACGGCTTTTAACATCGAAATTCCGCTGCGCGCGATTTTTGAAGCCCCAACTGTTGCAAAACTCGCGGAAAAAATAGAGTTTTACGCGCAGCAAACAAACCTTATTTCCCAGCCCGTGTTGACGCCCGTCGAAAGACCGACGGCGATTCCGCTTTCTTTCTCGCAGCAAAGCCTCTGGTTTCTGGCGCAAATGGAAAGCGATTCGTCCGCTTATAATATGAGCGAAGTCTTGCGTTTAAAAGGCAATCTCGACGCTGCGGCATTGCGTTTCGCTCTGGAAAAAATCGTCGAGCGGCACGAAATTTTGCGGACATCGTTCAAATCAATCGGCGGACAGCCGTCTCAAATTGTTTCCGGCGATGTGGATTTTGATTTTACAAACGCCGACCTGACCAATTTTCCAATCGAAGCGCGCGAAGAAACCGCGCTCGAAATCGCTTCTAAAATCGCGGCTCAACCGTTTGATTTAACTCGTTCTCCGCTGCTGCGCTTAAAACTCGTCAAGCTCGACGAAGCGGAACATTTACTCGTCGTCGTCTTTCACCACATTATCAGCGACGGCTGGTCGGTCGGCGTCTTTTTGAAAGAATTAAGCGCGTTTTACAAAGCGAAATTAGGTAATTCAAATCCGTCGCTTTTACAGCTTCCAATCCAATTTTCCGATTACGCAGTCTGGCAGCAGAAATGGCTGCAAACGGAACAATACAACGGGCAGCTCGATTTTTGGAAGCGGCAATTGGAAGGCGCGCCCGCGCTGCTCGAATTGCCGACCGATTACGCGCGTCCCGCCGTTCAGCGTTATCGGGGAGCGCAATGCACGGCTTTTCTTTCGAGCGATTTGACCGAAAAAATCAATGCTTTGAGCCGACGCCAAGGCGTTACTCTTTTTATGACTTTGCTGTCGGTCTGGCAACTACTTTTGACGCGCTACAGCGGACAGGAACGGCTCGTCGTCGGAACGCCGATTGCCGGAAGAACAAGGGCGGAAACGGAAAATCTCATCGGTTTTTTCGTCAATACATTAGCTTTAAGCGGAGATTTATCGGGCAATCCGACGTTTCGGGAATTATTAAAACGAACCAGAGAACGCGCTCTTGAAGCATACGCCAATCAGGAACTGCCGTTCGAGAAATTAGTCGAAGAATTAAACCCGGAAAGGAGTTTGAGTTACGCGCCGCTCTTTCAGGTGATGTTCGCGCTGCAAAACGCTGCTTCAAACGACGAAAACTTTGCAGATTTGCAATCGAGCCGTGTAAATCTGCCGAGCCAAACGGCTAAATACGATTTGAGCCTCGACGTTTTTGAACGAGACGGCGAGCTTGAACTTGAGCTTGAATACGACACCGATTTGTTTGCCGGAGAAACCGCACGGCAAATGCTGGAACATTTCTGCACGATTTTAGAAGCGATAACAAGGAATCCCGAACAGCGCCTGACCGATATTTCGCTGCTAACCGAGTGCGAACGCCGCCGGCTGCTTGTCGAATGGAATCAGAACAGCGTCGAAGTTTCGCCCGTCTGTCTGCATCATTTGATTGAAGCGCACGCCGAAAAAACGCCGGATGCCGTTGCCGTTGTCTGGAAAAACGAGCGGCTTTCTTATGGCGATTTGAACCGGAAAGCTAACCAGTTAGCGCATTTTTTAAAGAAGCAGGGCGTTAAATCCGAAAGTATCGTCGGCGTCTATCTTGAGCGTTCGCTCGAAACGGTTGTCGCCATACTCGGCGTGATGAAAGCCGGCGGCGCTTACTTGCCGCTCGACCCGAATTATCCGGCGGAACGCTTGCAGCATATGACGCAGGATGCCGCAGTTTCGGTTTTGATTACGCAGGAAAATCTTAAATCGAAAACCGCCGATTTTACTTCTCAAACAATCATTTGCCTTGACGCGGATTTGTCGGCGATTAATCGGGAATCGATTCAAAATCCCAAAAGCGATGTTACGCCCGACAATCTGGTTTATATAACTTTTACGTCCGGCTCGACCGGAAAATCGAAGGGCGCGATGATTACGCACCGCAACGTGGTCAATATTCACGCCGCGTGGGAAAAGGCTTACGGGCTTTCATCACTGAAAAATCATTTACAGATGGCGAGCTTTTCTTTCGACGTTTTCACCGGCGACATTATCCGCGCGCTGGGCAGCGGCGCGGCGCTTGTCTTATGTCCGTCCGAACTGTTGCTCGAACCCGAACGGCTCGAACAATTGATGCGCCGCGAAAAAATCGAAGCGGCGGAATTTGTTCCGGCGGTCATTCGACCGCTGCTGGAATTTCTGGAAAAATCCGGCAACCAACTCGATTTTCTGAAACTTCTCGTCGTCGGCGCGGACATCTGGCAGATGGAAGAATATCGCAGATTAAAAAATGTTTGCGGCGATCAAACGCGCGTCATTAGTTCCTACGGCGTAACCGAAGCGGCAATCGACAGCACTTATTTTGAAATGACGGCGGAGAACCGCGACGGCGAAGGCATTGTCCCAATCGGGCGACCGTTCGCCAATACGCAAATATATTTGCTCGACGCAAATCAAAGTCTCGTTCCAATCGGCGTTCCGGGCGAATTATATCTGGGCGGAAACGGCGTCGCGCGCGGTTATCTGAACCGTCCTGATTTAACAAAGGAAAAATTCGTCGAATGGACAGCACCCGCAGAATCAGAAAGCGGCGAAGCGGCGGCGAATCGTTTGCGTTTATACCGGACGGGCGACGTTGCACGCTACCGGCGCGACGGAACGATTGAAATTTTGGGACGGGCGGATTATCAAGTCAAACTGCGCGGTTATCGAATCGAATTGGGCGAAATCGAAGCGGTTCTTTCGAGACACGCGGACGTGAACGAATGCGTCGTCGTTCTTCGTGAAGACGTTCCCGGAGATAAACGGCTCGTCGCTTATTTGACGATGAAAACTGGCGAAATAAACTCCGCCGAATTGCGCGCCTTCGTCAAATCCTTTCTGCCCGAATATATGTCGCCGTCGGCGTTTGTATTGATGAAAGAGTGGAAGCTGACGCCGAACGGCAAAATAGACCGTCGGCAGCTAACCGCGCCGGACGAAGCCTTCGCTGGCACGGAAACGGAATTTGTCGCGCCGCGCACGTCGGTTGAAGAAAAAATCGCTGACATCTGGGCTAATCTGCTTCGCGTCGAGCAAATCGGTATAAACGATAATTTCTTCGATTTAGGCGGACATTCGCTGCTCGCCGCGCAGGTTGTCTCGCGCATCCGCGACGCTTTCGGAGAAAATATTCAATTGAGAATGTTGTTTGAAACGCCGACGGTCGCAGGACTGGCGGAACAAATCGGAAGCGCGAACAACTTGGCGGGCAGCGAAGATGTAATCGGGAATTTGTCCGCGCAAATCGACCGGATGAACGATGAAGAAACGGACGAAGAAATGGAGCTTCTTCTAGCGGAACTGGAAAATGTTTCCGAGGAAGAAGCCAGACAGCTTATTGCGGGAGAAACGGATTCTTCTTATGTCCGGCAAGCGATTAATTAAAGATTTCTAGAATTTCTCCTCGATTGGCTATTTCATAAGGCACAGGAATCAGCGCGCGGGGCGAGTCTTTTATTACGCAGTCGGTTCGCTGTCGAAAAGCATTTGTCGGGTCGAAAATGTCCGAAAAGCATTGATGAAAATTCTTTTTTACAACCATCAGGGAAAAATCAGCGGGGCGGAACGAGTGATTCTGCTTATCTTGAAAAAGCTGAATCGAAGCCGTTTCGAGCCGTCGATGGTTTGTCCCGAAACGGACGCGATGTCTGCGGAGACAAAAAAACTCGGCGTTCCGTGTCAAACAATTAATCAATTGGAAGCGCGCTTTACACTGCGTCCCGACAAATTGCTTTATTATTTGGCTTCTTTTATTAAAACAATCCGGCAACTGCGTGCGCAAATTATTAAAACTCAACCCGATTTAATTCACGCCGTCAGCATTCGTTCGGGTCTGGCGGCGATAACGTCGAGCATCGGTATGAAAATTCCGGTTGTCTGGCATTTACACGACGAATTACCTAAACATCCGTTCAGCATATTAATTCGCCTGTTCGCGGTTTGCTTCCGGCAAACAAGGCTGATGCCCGTCTCGCGGGCGACCGGAAGAAGTTTTCGCGGGCGCGTTCCGCGCTTGCTCGGAAAACACTGGTGCGAGCGCGTGGTTCACAACGGAATCGAACTGGAAGAATTTGAAATCGACCAAACAAATCGCCGCCGCATCCGCACTGAATTAGGTTTAAGCGAGAATGAATTAGTAATCGGCATCGTCGGACAAATCACGCCCCGCAAAGGTCAACTCGAACTTATCGAAACATTCGCCCGAACGCAGAAACGAATGCCGTCTTCGACTCTGCTCGTTGCCGGCGCTCCGATTTTTAATCAGGACGATGCTTATTTGGAAAAGTTAAAACAAACGGCGAGAAATTCAGGAATTGAAAACCGCGTAAAGTTTCTCGGCTCGCGCAATGATGTGGCGGCGGTAATGCAGTCTCTCGATTTGCTCGTCATCAATTCAAGCAGTGAAGCGTTGGTGCTTGTCGCAATCGAAGCGATGGCGTGCGGCACGCCGATTATCGCCACTGATGTCGGCGGAACTGTCGAAATTATCGAACACAAAACAAACGGCTGGATTATACCTTTCGGCGATGAAAACGCTTTATCCGAAGCGCTTATAACTCTCGGACGAGACAAAGAGATGCGCCGAAAATTTGCCGTAGAAAGCCGGAAAATCGCGGCTTCGCGGTTGAACGCGCAGCATTTTATCAGTCAAGTCGAAGAGTTTTATGAACAATGCGCCGTAAAGGGCAAACGCCGCGCGGTCGGCAATGATTTGGCGATTCAGAGTTAAGCCGATTGTGCGGCGAACAAGGGGAAAAACAGATGTCGAAAGTTGCTTTAGTTCACGATTATTTTATCCAGATGGGCGGAGCCGAGCGCGTCGCCGAAGAGATGCACAAAATTTATCCGTCCGCGCCGATGTTCACGACGGTTGATTTGCGGCGGCAGATTCCCGACGAGCTGCGCGGAGCGAAAGTTCATACTTCGCGGATGCAGAATTTGCCGGGAATGCAAAAGCATTTTCGCCATTATTTCGCGCTTTATCCGCTGGCAGTCGAAAGTCTTGACTTAAAAGAATTCGATTTGATTTTGAGCAGCAGCTCCGGCTACGCCAAAGGCGTCCGCAAACGGCGCGGCGCGGTTCACGTTTGCTATTGCCACACGCCGATGCGCTGGGCTTGGCGATATGAAGATTACGCCGCGCGCGAACAATTCGGAACGCTCAAGCGAAAAGCATTGCCGCTCGCTCTTGCGGCTTTGCGGCGCTGGGATTTGCGCGCCGCCGCACAGCCCGATTTTTACATCGCCAACTCAAACAATACGGCGCGCCGCATAAAGGAAATCTACGGGCGCGAATCGGTCGTTATTCCGCCGCCGATTGATGTAAGGCGCTTTTCGGCTGACGAGCCGGACGCCGATTATTATTTAATTCTCTCGCGGCTGATTGCTTATAAACATCTTGATTTGGCGATTGAAGCCTGCAAAAAGCTCAATCGCCGCCTTGTCGTTATCGGCGATGGACCGGACAGAAAGCGGCTGGAAAGTTTAGCCGGAAAAGAAACCGAATTTTTGGGACGCCAGCCCGACCAAATCGTGGCGAAATACGCGAGCCGCTGCCGCGCGCTGCTGTTTCCCGGCGAAGAAGATTTCGGAATGGTTCCGCTCGAAATAAACGCCGCCGGTCGTCCCGTTATCTGTTACGGCGCGGGTGGAGCGTTGGAAACCATCGTTGAAGGCGAAACCGGAATCTTTTTTAAAGAGCAGACAACCGCGTCGTTAATTGATGCAATCGAAAAATTTGAAAGCCTCGAATGGAATCGTCAAACGATACGTCGGCACGCCGAAAAATTCGACAACAAAATTTTCACCGAACGAATTAAAGAGTTTCTCTGCCAAGTCGCTCCGGCATCTCAGCGCGGCTCAGAAATTTTTGAATCAAAAGCGCCTTCGCATTTTACTTCGCCGCGAACTCGTCGTTCAAGAGAAAATAAAATTGTTAAAGTTTGATTCGCCGTTAAGTTTTTATTTGAATAAGCCTTTTAACCCGATGCGCAAGCCCAGAGCGCGGGCGCGGACGCCGCGTTGAATGCGGGCTGCGGAATTTGATTCTTCAACTCTTGCGTGAATTGTCCGTCAACCCTGATGCTGAACGAGATGCCTTCTCGCGGGTCGCTGCCGTGAAATTGATTGACCGTATCGAACCACGCGCTGTATGACTCGACATACAGCTTTTCGTCCGTTTTATGGTTGAGAACGTAAAAGGGTTTTTGCAGATTCGTGCGAAACCAGATGAAGTCGTGGCAAATATCGGCGCTCAAATGGTCTCTGTGCGCGGGAACGGCTCGCGGCAAGTCGTCGCAAATAATCATCATTCGCGCGGTGGCTTTGAAGGACAAAGTCTCTATAAAATCCATCAGCGGAGCGAACTCGCCCGCTTTTGCGGTGCGCTCCCAAAGTTCCGGCTTATCTAAATCGTAATAGCTGAACGGTCGCACCGAATCGGTCAGATATATTACTCGCTGACCGGGCGTTTCCGGCGTCGAAGACTTAAGCCTGTGCGAGTTCATAAAGTTGCCGTGTTTTTCCGCGCCGAGATGCTCGGCTACTTTTTCCGTCAGGAAACGGTCGAGCGATTTCAGTCTTTCGACATCGATAAACTCGTCAAACGATTTGTAACACGGATATGTAATTCGGGAATCGGTTTCCTGCTCGACCATTCCGGTTTCGTCTGCCGGAGACTTCATAAAATTCCCCCCTCGACTGTTGCAACTGCCGCGCTTTATTGTTTCCGTCCGGCGCTGTAATTTATATTACCAAATTTGAAATGAACGCAAAGAAGTTTTAAGCCTGCTTTTAAAAGCGTTTAATCCTTTGTCATAAAACTATCAATTTCACCTTCCTTTTGAAGTTTCTCGGCGCATTTCGGGCAATAGTCTTTGCGCACAATGCGGACGAGCAAACCTTTTGCTTTCGCTCTTTTTCTGGCTTGGCGCGAGCTTCCGTGCTGGATGTCAATCATCTCTCCGCAAACGTCGCAATAAATCGTATGTTCAATCATTCGGGTAAAATTTTTAAATCGAGCTTGCAAGTAAAATTAATCGAAATCAGAAATATAATCTTACCTTATCTTTCGGCAAATCCGTTTCTCTAAACTTCAGAGTTATAATGTTTCGATATGCGCGGCTCGATTATAAAACGAATCTCGTCAAACTTCTTTACAAAAAGGACGGAAATTTGCAAAGGCGGCAATTATGAAACCGGATTTTCAAATCGGCATCGTGGGCGCGGGTTTCGCTGGCATCATCGCCGCGCTTCGTCTGCGGCAGTCAAAACGCGATTCGTTTGTGATTTTCGAGCGCGCGGCTGAAGTCGGCGGCACGTGGCGCGACAACCTTTATCCGGGCTGCGCGTGCGACGTGCCGTCGAATTTATATTCGATTTCGTTTGAGCCGAACCCGAACTGGAAACGAATGTATTCGCCGCAAGCCGAGATTTTGGAATATCTGAAAAATCTCGCGCGCAAAAACGACATCGAAAATCATATTCGATACGATTCGGACATCGTAAATTTCGAGTTCGTCGAAAAATACGGATTGTGGAAACTGACCGACCGCAACGGCAAAACGACGCTCGTCAAAATGCTGATTCTGGCTGTCGGACCTTTCAACCGCCCGCAGATTCCCGACATCGAAGGCTTGAAAACATTTGCCGGAAAAGTTCTGCATTCGGCGCGTTGGGACGCTCGTTACGATTTGAAAGCCAAGCGCGTCGCCGTCGTCGGAACGGGCGCGAGCGCCGTCCAAATCGTTCCGGCGATTGCGCCCGATGTCGCGCATTTAACGGTTTTTCAGCGAACCGCCGCGTGGCTCGCGCCGCGTATGGACAGGGAAATCTCGCCCGAAAGACAACGGCGCTACCGTAAATTTCCGTTTCTACAAAAGCTCGCGCGCGGCATTTTATACTGGTTTTTAGAATTTCGCGGGCTGATGTTCACGGGCAACGAGCGAATTCATCGCTATTTTCACAAACTCAGTTTGGAAAAGCTCGAAAAGGAAGTAAAAGACCCGGAAACGCGCCGCAAACTGACGCCCGATTACAAATTAGGCTGCAAGCGCATTTTAAGCTCGGACGATTTTTACCCGACTTTCAACCGTAAAAATGTGTCGCTCGAAATCGACCCGATTGAGCGAATTACGCCCGAAGGAATTTTGACCCACACCGGCAAGTTTCATAAACTCGACACAATCATTTTCGCCACCGGCTTTGAAGTCGCCGATTTTACGACCGATATGGGTGTTACGGGCAGAAGCGGTAGAGAGCTTTTTTCCGAATGGAAAGAAAACGGTCTCGAAGCCTATCGCGGAACGACCGTTTCCGGTTACCCGAATTTGACGTTTATTTTAGGTCCGAACACCGGATTGGGACACAGTTCGATGATTCATATAATGGAATCGCAGGCGAATTATATTATGAAATACGTTGAATTATTAGAGAAATCGGGCGAAAACGCTTTTCTCGATTTAAAGCCGGACGTGCAGCGCGATTACAACCGATTTCTTGACCAAGACTTTCAAAAAACCGTCTGGGCGGCAGGCTGCAAAAGCTGGTATATAAATGCAAAAGGCAGAAACACGACGCTCTATCCGCGCCTGACCTTAAACTTTCGCCGCGAAACAAAGCGTCTCGACAGCGGCGAATACGAAATTGTTCGGCTTTAATTGCTTAGAATTATTATTTTACTTTTACTTGTTTTCGACTAAATTTTTATGAGTTTGACAAGCCAAAGCGTGGCGGTGATTACGGGCGCGGCGTCGGGCATCGGGCGCGCACTGGCGATTCGTCTGGCGCGCGAATCGATTGCCGGAATCGCAATCGCGGACGTGAACGCCGAAAATTTGGCGGAAACCGCTCGCTTGATTGCAAACCGAAATCTGCCGGTAACAACTCACATTGTCGATGTCGCCGACGAGCAGCAGGTTCGCGCGTTTGTCGATGCGGTCGTCGAGCGGCACGGACGCGCCACGCACCTGATTAACAACGCGGGCGTCGCGCTCGGCGGAACGGTTCAAGAAGTCTCGCTCGACGATATTCGCTGGCTGATGAACATAAATTTCTGGGGCGTCGTCCACGGCACGAAACTGTTTCTGCCCGTTCTCGAAAAACAAAAATCGGCTCATATCGTCAACATTTCAAGCATTTTCGGCGTCGTCGCGCCTGCCGGAAACGCCGCTTATTCGGCAAGTAAATTCGCCGTGCGCGGTTTTTCCGAAGCTCTCCGGCACGAGCTTGAAAACACGAACATCACGGTTTCGGTCGTTCATCCGGGCGGCGTCAAAACCAACATCGCCAACAGCGCGCGAATCGGCGCGGGAATCGAATACACCGAAGCGGAGCGGCTCGAAAAAGTCGAAAAATTCAACGAACGGCTCGCCGCTACGAGCGCGGAAAAAGCCGCCGAAATTATCGTTGACGGCATCAAGCGCCGTCGGACACGCATTCTAATCGGCGCGGACGCCAAGCTGTTAAGTTTCTTTTCACGTCTTTTTCCGCGCCGTTATTACGCGGTCGTCAATTTCGTCTCCGGCGGCAAACTGAAGAACGTATAGCAATTGAAAACGCCGGTTTAAGTAATAGGGAAAAAGTCCTGGAAAAAGTATCAATTAGTTGCCGCGCCGTTTGACCCGTCAACCACTGATTACCGCCCGCATTTTGTTTGTCAAATCGGTTGCTTCCCACTCGCTCCAAAGTTTGAGCGCGGCGCGGTAATTTTTCGTTCGATTTTTGATAAATTCCGACATCAGCCAGACGGCTGCTTGACGTTCGCTCTCTGTCGCCGCCGCGCCGTTTTGCCGATGTTTGCCGCGCATTCGTTCGCCTAAATTTTCAAGCCAAACGTCGCAGTCGTGGACTTCGCCGAGCAGCGACTGCATTTCGGCGATTTGGGCGGCGAAAGGCGAGACCGAAGCGCCCCAGCACGCCGTAAAAAGCTCGACCGCGTAACGCAGACGTTTCGCCGCAATCCGCATTTCGTGCAGCTTTTCTATGTTGAAAGGTTCGTAAACGCTCGCGCCCAAATCGCATAATTCGCGCAAACTTTCGGCAACCGCATCGCGCCCCGCTTCGTTAAAGCTGACCGCTCGCGTTCGTTTGTTTTTACCGACCGCTTTGTCGAGCGCGCCGGTGAAATCTGTTTGCAGTTTCGATAAACGGTCGCCGTCGAGAGTTTTTGTTAAATTCATTTGCGCTCCTTGGCGCAGCCTCCGACGTTCTTCGAGCAATTTTTCGATGCCTTCTTTGATTTGCTCGCTCGGCTGGTCAATTTCGGCGGCGGCTTGCAGGCGTTCAAGCGCGAGAATCGCCACGTCGTCGTCGCGCACCGCGCCGAGCGCGTCGGCGATTTCCTTTAAATTTTTTCTTGACTTTTTGAGCGGTCGTTTTTTCAACAGCGGCAGAAAATCCCGCAAAGCGCTGCGCAGGCGGCGCGTCGCCACGCGCATTTGGTGAACGCCTTCGATGTCGGAAAAATCAAGCGCCGCGTCCGTCAACTCGACGACTTCATCGAAACGCACGCGCAAAACTTTTCCCGCCCAAAGAAGCGCGTCCGCCGCGCAATCAATTCCGGTTATCTCTTTTGCTTTCGCCATAATTAAAATTTGAAGCAGTCAAACGCTTCGCCCGTAAATCGCCAACTTCCGCCGATATTATAAGTAAGTTCGGAGACGGCAGGCAAACCGTTTTTCATTGGCTTCGATTTATTTGTATGCGTTAAATCAAAAATAGTTAATCAAGATTTGTCGTTCGCCGGCGAACGACAAATCTTGATTACCAGATTTTTGTTTTTATACATCTCGTCGTCGGTTACGTCTCTTTCGATTAGCTCGGCAATCGCGGGCGGAATTTCGGGAACGACCTGTTCGTCCGGCAGTTCCACTTCGGCTGTAAATAATCGCTCGCTCGTTCGCGTTTGAAATTCGTCTATTTCCCACGTTAAACCGTCCGCAGCGAAAATTTCATAGCGCGTTTTTTCAATTCTGGCGTCTTCGGTCAGCGACCAGAGAAGCTCGAAAATTTCCTCTGAGATTTCATATTCCTCTTCGTCGCGCACGAAACCTTCGCCGCTTTTTCCGGTCAGAAAAAACTTTTCGCCTTTTGCCCGCACGCGCACTTCCGGGTTGCCGACGTTTAAGTAACCTTGCCGAATTTTTGTTTCGTTTGTAATTCCCTTCGGAAGATTTCGCAGCAAAAACTTTTTTTCAATTTCCTTACTCATAATTTTCTTCTTCGCCGGAATTTTGTAAGTTTAGCTCGTTACGGAAACTTTACTGAAATTTAATTTTAACTTAAA